>OBJT01000244.1_pt1 | contig 14439 bp, 19 predicted proteins | sample 1519861 | NCBI WGS metagenome assembly OBJT01 (sample SAMN02401118, study PRJEB22541) | soil metagenome, isolate JX
GCTGCGACTTAAAGACTCTTACAATCAGCAACAAGCATGGACTGATGCTGTTGCCGCTGCAGGAAGACATTCTCGTTTTGTAGAAATACACCTGAAGAAAATTGAAAGCATCATGAATAAAAGCGCCCGCTCCACCTGGGATATTCATGACCAAAATCTTCTTTTCAGGCAGGAGAGGGGGAAAATGCGCATGGTATTGTCAGATCCTATTACGTGGTGATTTTAAGTCTTAATTCATACCGATCCAGGTAAAATATAATCATCACCCGATTTCAATCATGGATGTGCCCGTGTTTTTCAATGACGCATCAGGCCAACCTCTTTTGGTATTTCATGGTACCGGTAAAAGGTTTGAAACCTTCTCGGGTGGACGGGGAGCTTTTTATTTTACAGATGATCGTAAAGCGGCTGATGAATATGCCTGGCATGCTGAAGGCCCTACGCCTGTTGTAGTTTGTGCTTACCTTCGCATGGTTAATCCTCTCATTCTTGATCATGATTGGTTTACCCAAAATGTCCTGTGTGACTACGGATCCAATTGGGAAGCTGTGGACCATATGGCACAGCAAGCCCCCAAATCAGGATATGATGGGCTCATTCTCAAAGGCTTTTCAGATTTCGATGGAATGGTGGATGGCAATAGAGTGGAGCGGCATTATGATCAGTATGTTGTGCTCCATCCAGATCAAATCCTGATTGTAAAAATTGAAGAAGACACCCGAATTCTCCATATTCAATCATAAGGGCAGCAAACATGGAAAAAATTACTGAAATCGTTGGAAACGATGACCTTGAAATCTACTCGGTTCACAAGCGAGATGACGGTACCTATGAGGTTAGAAGCCGGTCTCAAGTGCGACATGCCCCGTGCTCGGCAGAGGATGTAATCCGAGCCCTTTCTCACTACTTGCAGAGCGCTATTTTTGAAAATGAAAAGCTGAAAGGATATTAGCCATAATCTTTCTTCTTGATTTTTGCCTGGGTTTACTTTACCCTGTCGCTTCTATCCACCTTGTCTAAGGATACGCCATGACCTGATTTTCCTCACTTGATTATATGGAATTAGCTACGCGCACAGCGATCATAGGGATCGTTTGTGGACAGCATTTGCATTCCATAGAGGAAAATATCATGGCTATCAAACAGTTTCGCCCTAATCACACCGGCACCGCTCGCGTTGAGGCGCTTCGCCAGGCTAACCGCCGTCAACACACCCCTAAACCTCCCACACACCTTTTAATGAAGGGTGCGGCAGTAGCGCTGGACACTCCATCGCCTTCGGCTTATTCCAAGCCAAAGCTACTTATCACCAGTAGCATCCTGGATAATGCGACCCCAGCTCGCCCCAAAACCCTTCACGCTCATACTCCGTTGGTTTTAAGCGGAAAAAGGCGCGCGCTGGCGTTACGGATGACCCCAGGAAAAATAGAAGTGCTTGTTCTGAGTGAGGCGGGAAATAAGCAGTGGTATCCTGCTGAAAAAGTGCTTTCTGATGACCAGGCGAAAACCTGGGCCAAGGAAGGGTTTAAATAACACAACAAAAAGGCGTAAGACTTTAGTCTTACGCCCTCCTTATTAGACATGTTGAAATTGAGTGTTTAGTTCAGGCGAGCCGGTGGCTGAGCCTTTGAAAACGCAAGCATATCACTAAATACCAGATGGGCTGGAAGCTTTTCATTATTACTTCTGCCATAAAAGAACTTTAGATCTTCTACTCCTGCTGCAGTCCACGACCCCTCATCAAAGATAACCCCATATACCCGCTCATTTTGGCGCCAGTGGGAACCACCCTCTTCTTTAATTTCGGTGCTCAAAGCAGTCATCTGATGAACAAAAAGGGTGCCTCCATGAGCAATCCCCAAGGCAATCCAGCGCAAGAACTCTTTTTCATCTTCAATCTGACGACCTTCTGGCAGTTCAATAGACATGCCCCAACCGGAAGTTTCATCTTCCGGATTTACAACCTCAAGGATCGCGCGGCGCTCACCACCGAGCCCATCAAACAATCTCAGTACATCAGCAACATCATTTTCATGTTTGGACCATGCTTCATTCTGGTTAACTTGCATTGTGGCTCGGATTGCCATCTGTTCAAAGACAGGATCACCCTCTGCCATATCCATGAACATGGCAAACATGCGCCTATCCCATTTCTTATTTTTCAGCTGCAGCCACTCCCCCCGCAACTCTTTGCCCACCCGCTGCTTTAACCACTTTGGCAATCGCTGAGGCCAGTAAGCTAGCAGGGCAGAAGCCTGATCATCTGCAGGTAACTTGCGAATGCTATCCCAAGCCAATTTCTGGCGAGCACGTCGAGCTTGTTTATCAGTGTTGGAATTGTTCGACATTTATTCATCGCCTTAAGAACCAACCAAAGCATACCACAGCCCGTGGGAGAGGTTCAAATTTAGTTTGTTAATGTAACCAAATAAAAAAGCCCCCTTCCTAAGAAGAGGGCCGGATTGCATAGCAGTCCTGGTTTTGGTTTGCGCTTCATCGCAGTCCTAACTACATTTCTTTAAAAAAAGAACAGGATGCTGCTCCACGCACTTTTCATTCCGCTCCCTACGAGCGGTAGTCGCCTTGGGTTTCCCCTACGAGATAGTTAGCATCTCATAAATAATATGAATTGGTCAAGCCTTTTAGAACCTATTTATTCACCTATGCAAAAGGGGCCCAAAGGCCCCTTTTGTATTCCATTTTTTAAATTAAGGGCAGGCGCTACCCGATCTTCTTTCCAACACGACAACATCCCAGCCCCAATATTCACCTCGGCTACCACCCCAACCACCTTCTGAACCAGAAGTGCTGTATACATCGCCATCAGACGCTCTTTCTTCCCAAGTAGCCTGAGATAACATACGTGAAGTACAGTAGCCCGCATCAGAAGCATCTCGTGCAGAAATATAGCAACTGTCAGAAGCACCATTGACCGTATAGCTCACACTCCAATAAGCATCGCTGACATCTGATGTTCCACTGTAGAAATCAACCATCACTGTACACTTCTTGGGCGGAGCAATCGGAGTACATGTATTTCCTACTGTATTCCAGTTTCCTGTAGCTTGTGGCGCGCCCCAACCTGTGGCTTGAGGAGCTCCCCAGGCAGGAGTGTTGGTTTGGTAACCACCAATAGGTGCAGGGCAGCTATAGGTCAATGTTCGATACTGAATGCTTCCACTATACATTACGCTGGAGCTTACTTGGGTAATAATGCCCGTTTGCCCGGCTGGACAACCTAAAGTGCGATACACATCGCCACCTGGAGCGCTCAATGTGGGACCCGCTTGGCTTTGTTGTGTAGGACCTGGAGCATTACAAGCCGTAGCACAAGAATAACTTTCATTCCAAGCAGAGTATGTTGCAGGGTTCGTAGAAGAAGCATTCCAACGCACTGCACCAAAGGGATCTGGGCATGAAGCTGTTTCATTTCGGGTGACTGTTTGCGTGCGCGTTCTAGGTGCTGAATTTGCATACAAATAAGGCCCTGGCGTACTGATCAATTGACCGGCTGGGCATGAGAATGTCCCACTATCAGGAGTATCTACTTTTCCTGCTGTTCCATCTGTACACGAACCGGTTGCACACAACTTTGTTGCTGGGCTAGGAACAACACAGGCAGGAACCCCTGTTGGAGGCGTAATTACGGGAGGTGTTACCGGAGGAGTGACGGGAGGAACTGGAGTGCCAGATGGGCCCGGAGCTTGTGGAACACACAGTGCCATAGGCGCCCAACACGTGGGAGCGGCCACAGAATTCCAAATGAATGAACAGGTTTGCCCCGCAGGAGTGGTTCCTGTAGCAGGAGTTGTGGGAGCAGCTCCGCAACCAGGCGTTGGCGGGGTAGGGGTTACCACGGAAGGGGGAGCAGGTGGAGGCGAGGCGGGCGGAGGTAATGATGTTGGCGGTGCTGCAGGCAAACTTACAGGTGGAAGCACAGCCCCCGCCAAACCACTTGCTGATCCATAGTAAGTAAACACAACATTCGGATTACCACTCTTACATTTATCAATGGCAGAGGCTGTATTCAATTTATCATTGGTGAAAACTGATTGACCGCCCACCTGTACATCATACATGCCTTCGCTGGCAGCACTGACCAATTTCGCACAGGCGCGTGCAGGTACCGCTTGGTAAGTTATTTTCACACCCGCATTGGACTTTCCACCAATAGCGGTGGGCTCAACTAAAACAGGAGTGGACCATCGGCTCTTTAGCGTTGATCCTGAAATCATTGATGTCGGAGGAACACGTTTCTCAATAGCTTGGGCGACAGTCAAACCCTGATAATTACCTAGACTGCCATATACATTTTCTGCGTTAGCAGCCAGCGCATGAATATTAGATTGTTCTATTTTTACATCATTATTATTGGATGCATTTACATACAGCGCAAAACCACCAGCACTTATTAGGGATAACCCGCCTATTGCCATCAATATTTCGATTAACGTAAAACCTTTGGCTTTACTTAAGTGTAGCGTTCTCTTTAAAGCACGCGGTAAAACTTTAGGTGTAAAAGATTGCACAACTATTCCTGTGAAGACTTAAATATTACTACATCATCACCATTCAGTTATGTCAATTGTAATATAAATATAAAGGCGGTTGATTAATTTGGAATATTGGTTGCCCTACAAGTGAGGTTAACCATGTTGTAAGCTCTTCCAGGCTTACCACCATAAGCATGATACCAGCGCGTTGTTACAACTTGACCAACATTACTTCCATTACAAGCAGGAACTTCCGGTCCATAGTTATCCATTTGCTTCCATTCACAACCAGGTTGACCGGTGCAAACAACGGCAGCACCCGGCAAGACCGATCTTTCCCATTGATAAGGATAATTACTCTTTCCTACTAGTTGGCTTTCACAGGCGCTTCTACAAACCGCAAACCAGGTTCCTCCAGAGGTATCATTGTAATCACAGTAATGATTACCCATATTAGAGACACACTGGAATGAAATACTGTAAAGGTATGAAACATGGCCAACATCAGCTAGTGATGAGCAGCTCTCTGAATATACAGATCTATCTTCGGTATCCGCTGGCCAACGCGTTGGATCGGGGCCTGGACCGTTATACCACTCTTGATGTTGAACGGGATTATTTTGCTGCAACCATTGGAAGCGTGATCTTTCGGCAGGCGTTAATGTTACCAGCGCATCGCCAAACCAGGCCACAGGAATAGAAGGTGAAATGGGTATTTCGCTATAATCGGCTGAGAACCAAGCTGCCATTTGTCGAGAACCATCAGCGCACGTAGGAATGGCTGGCGTGCATGTATTTCCTACCGTACTCCAATTACCCACCGCTTGTGGAGCGCCCCAACCCGTTGCTTGTGGGGCGCTCCAGGCAGGTGTTGTGGTTTGGTAACCACCTATGGGAGCAAGACAGCTATAGGTTAAGGTTCGAGTTTGAATACTGGCACTGTATACCACCCCTGAACTAACTTGGGTAATACTTCCCACTTGTCCGGCAGGGCACTCCAGAGTCCTGGTAACATCGGATCCTGGTGCACTTAATGTTGGTCCGGCCTGGCTCTGAGGCGCAGGACCTGGTGCCACACATATAGGAGCGCACGAATAGCTTTCATTCCAAGGTGAATAAGTTGCCGGATTGGTTGTAGATGAATTCCAACGAACTGCTCCAAAGGGATCAGGGCATGAAGCCGTCTCATTCCTGGTGACGGTTTGCGTCCGTGTTCTTGGGGCAGAACCTGCATACAAATAGGCTCCAGGAGTGCTGATTAATTGGCCACCCGGACAGGTAAATGTTCCCGCATTGGGTGATGATACACTTCCTGCTACACCATCTACGCAAGAACCCGTTGCACATAATCTTGTAGCGGGCGATGGAACTACACAGGAAGGCGTGCTTACCGGAGGTGAAACTGGAGGCGAAACCGCTGAAGGTGTACTGGGCGCTGTAGGAACACCCGGACCTACAGGAGAAATGGGGACACACAACGGCATAGAGGCCCAGCAAGTAGGTGCTGCTACCGAATTCCAAATAAAGGAACAGGCTTGGCCTGCAGGCGTTGTGCCCGTTGCCGGAGTTGTTGGAGCCGCTCCACAACCAGGAGACGGAGGTGGGGGTGCTACTACTGGAGGTGGAGCCGGGGGAGGAGAAGCCGGTGGTGGTAATGATGTTGGAGGTGTGGCTGGTAAGTTAACGGGAGGAAGCACATTTCCCGCTAAACCAGAAGCAGCTCCATAGTAAGTAAACACAACATCTGAGCTGCTAGATGCATTACATCGGGTAATGGAACGACCAACATTCAGCTTTCCATTATCAAAAACAGATTGACCTCCCACCTCAACATCTGTCATCCCCTCACTGGCAGCACTGGCCAATTTAGCACAGGCGCTTGCTGGAACAGCCTGATAAGAAATTTTTAATCCAGCATTACTTTTCCCATCGATATTGGCGGGAGATACCAGCACAGGCTTAGACCATCGGCTCATCAATCCACCCGATGAGATCATTGAACTGGGCGGTACCTTCTTAGTAATTGCCTCGCTTGTCGTTAACCCCTGGTAATTGCCTAACGCGCCATATACGCGCTCTGCATTTGAAGCAATGGCTTGAATATTGGATTGCTCCGTTTTAATACTTTGGTTAGTCGAAGCATTTTGATAAACAGCAAAGCCACCAGCAGCCAAAAGAGAACTTCCTGCCACAACAAGAAGCACCTCAATTAAGGAAAAACCTTTCTCATTTGCAGGTGAGACGAGTGAATGAATAGCATTTGAGAGCGGATGCGGAGCCGGAGTTTTCACGAGAGGGGGTTACCTGAAAAATGTTTCTAATTCACTTCAACATCACCTATTCATCCTGTCAATGGTTGAGCACGCTATATTTAGAAATAACCTTCACGATAAAATCCCTGTGGCAGTAAGTTGTAATCGTTATTACACACTAATTTAGATCGTTAAAAATTTTAAAATATTTCTGCTAAAAATAGGGGTAGATATCTAACAAATCGACTTTTTATTGCGTATTTAAGTGAAAATGAGCAATAAAAAAGGGCCACCTTATGAGCAGCCCTTGAGGATAAATATTGTATTTATTTTATGCCGCAATGGATCTAAATGTCAGGGTTTCTGTCATATGAGTAATCCCCTCTATATCCTGTATCTTCAATGCCTGATCCTCATCAGCCAGGATAATTGCAGTGCGCATCATTCTTTTAGTGGTCTCAATCTCAATTCCCATTTTAACAATTTTCCCCAGCACATCATCCACGCCGTCAAGGTCGGGACTAAAAGAAATCGTATAACGCTTTTTCATAGCACCTCTAAAAAGTCGTCTATGACGACATCAGCAGATATAACAAGGGCGAGATCGAACAACTACACCTTACCAGCTCTAACCACAACACTTCTTAACTTAATACTCTATTTTTAGACTACACCATCTTCTCAAAAGTCAAACTGTAATGCCAAGACTGTAGCCCCTGCATCATTGAAGGCGCATATCATTAAAGAGCGATATTCTTCAAGATACTCCAGCATTTGACGACGACCAAATGCTGAATCAGCATGGGGATCTAATGGGAAAAGCAACGCTGGCCCTCCTTGTCTGGAACGTAAAAGTAATCCCCGACTTTCTATTTCCAGCTGTGCATGTTGCGCTGACCAAGCACCTACGGCTACCCCACTTTTTCTCAGCCAATCAAATGATACAACCAGGCGATCTACCCCCTCCAGATCACCGTGTAGATGCGCAAGAGACACCTCAAAATTGGGAATAACATAAATTGGGGGAGAGGTAGTCATAAGAGAAGGTATCTTTTACCGTAGGCATTGGCAATGGGGCCAGTTATTTTATCATGAGTGGTGTGCCTCTTACATCTTTTTCTTGGAACAATGATCCATTGGGGTATGATAACAATCAAACTAATACACTTTTATCCACAGGAAAACGCACAGCCATGCTGCCTCTTTATGAAAATACGCTGACATACAGAATTAAAACGACAAAGGATGCTGATTTCTGGAAATGGCTGCAAGAAACATTCGATAACATCAATGAAATCGACCTTGATAAAAGAATGACTGATTATGATTTTGACGTTGATGACTCTCCTCTATCAATCGAATTCCGCCTACTGTCCTTATCAATTTTAAGGGGGGATGAAGTAGAGGAAATACAAAAGCTACAAGAAAAAATCAACCCCATGGACTTGGACACCTTGGCTATTGTTCTCATCGATAGCTACAAACTTATCAACCATCCTGACAATAATATTCATATCAACAAAGAAATGAGTAACTCAGGATTAATCTGGTTGAGCAATATCATTACCCCAGAAGTCCTTCGCAATGCAGTCTTCCTCACTACAGATACCAATTATCAAGAGGAGGTTTTCCAGGAAATGATCACTCTCTTAAAACGTGGCAAAGCAAAGATTGAAGAGCAGCAACTAGAGACTGGAACCCCCACAATTACATCCAAGAACCTACGTAAAACATCCAGGCTTTAATTTACTGTTTCGATTTCCTTATTAGATGTTAATATGAATACACATGCCCTGCTCAACAAAGATTAAAATTTAAAGGGCGCTAATAGCCTCACTTCAAATCAAGGATTTACTGTTATGCCCCAATTTAATCCCAATAGCCTGCAGGCGCGCACCGAACTGAATCATCCAAACTTCCAAATGTGGCGGTGGTTGCGTAAATCGATAAAAAATGTCGAATACACCAATTTACACGATGAACTCAAAAATACCCAGTTCAATCCTGAAAACCTCCCACACACCGTAAGCGGTAAAATGATGACCCTGTCTATTTTACGCGGAGATAATGCAGACCAGATCAAGTCACTGCAGGAAGCTACAGGTATCACCCCACAGGATCTTGCTCCACACCTGGTTGACACCCTGCGTTTAATCAATGAGCCATCCAATGAAATTACCCAACTCAAAGGACCCTCATTGTCTGGGTTGCGTTGGCTATCTGCCAACCTTCCTGTAGCGGAGATTGAAAAAGCGGCCTATGACACCCGTCTTTCACAAGACCAGCTTGAGCAGTTCATCAATCCACTCTGCGAAAAACTAAACCAAGTTAAAACCAAACCCGTATCATCTCTGCAAAGCAATCTAGAACATACCACACGACTTCGTTCTCAAATTAGCGCCCCCTAACAAAAGGCTTAAACACAACAAAGCCCCCCTAAAGGGGGCTTTTGTTATCAAAGTCTAGTTGTTTTAAGGTGAGACTTTTTGGCAGGCCCACTATTTTCACTTAAACTCATTTCTTCAAGCCTGGCATTAGCACCCACAATCTGATTAATAAGGGGTTCCACAAACCCTTCCAAAACCCTTCTTTCCGTTAATGAATGCCCGCCTAATAAATCTTGTACACTTAACCATATTAATTCAATTGATAAATTCTTTTCCAACCAGGCAAGATTTAAAAGTGTTGGACCTTTAACAGGAGGAAAAAAATTCTCACGCTCATTCAATAAATTGTAGGTGTCCACAAGGTTCCATGCCAATTTCTCTTGAGATATGAAGCCTGTTTTGGCCACCAATCTTAAAAACTGCTCTTCATCATCGCCCCTGAAAAAAGATAAGGCTAGCAGCCTACCTTTAAGATCATCAATATCGTCTACCAAATGTGTGAAATTCAACATCCATTCCAAATCACTCCCAGGTAAATTCATGATGGTATCGTTAAGCCACCCCCAAAAACCATGAGCATCATTGGATCCCAACCTATTTCTCATCACATATCTTTGGCTTAGGCCACCATCAGCAGGTAGTGAAAATTGTTTATTTTTAGCAGTGGACATTTTAATTTAGGCAGATTTATGAAACTACAGCTTAGCAGAATGTTTACCCTCCTCAAGTTTGCCTATAGGTAGATATGAAGGTTTAATATATGAGAGGATTCATTTACTTCTCCACCCTAGTAATAGAAGGCTCCTATTGTGATTGAGCAGGACACCCTGGTTTCAAGAAAATCAGTTGAAGAAGACCGTTTGTTTTGGAGTTGGCTGGAAAGCTCTCTACAAGATATCCACGCCGTTGATCTATACAAAGAGCTTAAAAGAAACGATTTATGGAGCCAGGAAGATCCTAGAGCACTCTATTGTAGAGTGCTTGCCCTTTCTATTTTAAGAGGTGATGAAGCAGATCAGGTTGATATCTTGAAAATTAAAATTGATAGCCTTTTGAAGGTGAATAATCAAACTGTTTTAACCTCTTTGCTAGATACCATATTTTTAGTAAATGAAACCTCTAATAAGCTTCCTCCATTACCAGGGATAGCATTATCTTCTTTATCCTGGCTTAATCAAAATTTTTCGGAGGCAGAAATCATCGATGCTGCCAACATATGTATATCGCACCCTTCGCAAATGGAAACAGTTGTAATTCCATTGATACGCGAAATTCGATCTTCTACTGCTTTTCTTGAGGAAATAACACTAAGGGAGAACACCGGACTTGCCCCCATGAAAAACAAGAGCCGATTACTAAGACTTTGATGATATAATCAAGAATAGGACAACCACATAGCCACCTTTCTCATCAACGCATCTTTAACCCATGACCAATAGCCCCAATTTCTCTCTTCAGGTTTCCGATGAAACAATGCGTAACCTATTTTTAGACGCAATGGAAAACGATGATACTGAGGCATTTAAAAAAATCATTGCAGGTGGTGGAGATCCGTTGAAGAGAATTCCCCTCCAGCAATCGAATCCACGCAACTTAACATATTCAGAAGCAGATAGCCTTCTCTATCAGGCAATTCATCAGGGAAAATTTCTGGTGGCTATTTTACTGATTGATCTAGGAGATGATCCAAACTTTATAGGTGTTTCTGGCTACTCACCGATGGCTAGATGGGCACAGATTGCCAATGGATTGTCTAGCTTTGATCCTGAAAAAATTAAAAACTGGTCTGTAGTAGGTTGGGGAATGCTTCAGCAAGGAGGAGATACAACGTTAGGAAATAATGGAGGTCCTGCAGCATCGGCCCAAGATATTGCCAAAAAGAACGATCTTGTCCAAATGGTGTTGGCAAGATGGCACTCATTAGAAGAAGAGTATGCTTTAGATGAAAACACCGCCGCTGCCAAAAAAAACAAAAAAAGTATTAGGCTTTAATAGATACCAGCATTCAAGCTCCATGCTTATGCTTTACTGTGTTTTCTAAACTCTTTTTTATACTTAGATATTTGTTTTAAGCACGGGCTCGCCTCAGTATCAAAGCCGACGACTGCAGGAGAGGGAGATGGGCAGTTCTTTTGATCTACTGCAGACACCCCTATTTCAAAATATCTAGTGGCAATTTCATTTGCGCTAAGACCCATTTTAGCCCCCTCTTTACTCAACCTTTCAGCTGTTGAGGTATCTAAAAAGAAATGGCGAAGTAGTTTGTGAGGCATAGGGCATCTCCTTGATTTTTCTTAAAGATAGTGGATAACCTTATTCACAGTCAACATCGCGATCTGGTTTACCTACATGAATAAATTCACGGTTTCTTATTTATTCCTTACAGACCCCCCTGAGCAAGACTACAATTATTTACTTGCTGATCTGGGAGACAGGGTGCTAGATTATATTCCTGGATGTTTTTATGTTGTAGGTAACAAGGTTGATATTGAAGATATAGTAGCCCACTACCCGTCTTGGATCATAAGAGAGCAACAAGAGCTTGCTCCTTAATCTTCGTGTAGAATTTAAAAGATTAATCAGTTAAACTTTCATATTCAGGAAATAGTTAGTAAGCAACCCAATGTCTGATCATCTTACCTTTGATGTTTCTGAAGAGACTCTTCGTAGTCTTTTGTGCCAGGCTATTTCAGACAAAAATCTAGAGTATTTCAATCGTTTGGTTGCTGGAGGGGCAGCGCCGCTTAAGCGGTACCCTTATCAGCCACCCGAGCATATTTTCTATACTGACGAAAATAACCTTTCTTACTTCTATGACGATGAGGAGGAGTATATATACATGTCAGGCATAAAAGACAAGAAAGAGGACAGCTTGCTTGTAAAAGCAATCAATGCAAAAAGCTTTGATATTGCTCATGCAATTTTAGACTTGGGCGAAGATGTTAATTTTATTGGTATCAGTGGTCTTCCCGCAATCTCATTGTGGGTTAACAATGAACCGCGAACAACACATCCACTTTCACAGAATGCAACACCCATTGATCCCGATGAATTTATTAAATGGGAACAGTTAGGGTGGAGACTTTTGACAGCTGGTGCGGACACCCTCCTGGGACGCGATGGCAAAAGAAATGGACTAGGGTGTGCCAAGCGACTGGCCGAAAACAATAAGGAAAATGGGGGTGATGGGTTCTCTCATCAGATTTTCCAGAGATGGCATGCGGAACAGGAATTCTTGAAAATACATACTAAAACAGCACCGGCCTTAAATAATCGACGGCTAGGAAATCGACTCTAGCTCTAAAGTTAAGTATAGTGAATTCAGAATCCCCCAACCCCTCAGAGGGCACTATGAAATCATTAATAAACAAGCTCTTCAAGTCTCCGCCCCAGGATACCTTTTACAATGTCAATCGTGATGGCCGATTGGTCTTGGACAAGGAGGGCCTGTTGAAGTCAGGGCGTATGCAGCGCCAGCTGGATGCGGCCAGGGATTTAAAAAAGATAGCAGAGGCATCCGGGAATAAAGAAAAATAACCCCTCTCCTGCAGACAAAGTAAAGGCCGCATATGCGGCCTTTTTGTTTCCCTTACCCTTGTATCATCAGCCGATCATAACCCGGATGAGCTCGCGAGACCACACTCCCTGCGCCTTGGCGCACGGCTTGCGATACTTGCGCACCAGGCGAGACATGTCACTCAGGTTATCTGCGCACACATCATCCCAAATATCATGCCAGACGAAATCAAATACCTCACCACGAGCGGGCTTATACTCATAAGCATCGGCATTGATGATCTCCACGCGCGGATCGTTTGCAAAGTGAGGGCCGACCAGGGCAATCACATCAGCATCAACCTCAATCACCCGCACAGAGGTAACGCAAGGCTTAGCCAAAATGGCCTCAAGCAGCATTCCCATACCCAGGCCATTGATCAGCACCTTGCCCGTTGCCTGGGCCAACGCTTCCTGGTTAGTGCGAACCTCCATTCGCGTGTTGGACATGACCACCCCACGCTTACGGTGAATGAGGCGCTTAAACTTACCCGGAGCGACACAGAACATATGCCGACCACGACCATAGCAATTTACATTTGCCAAGGCAGCATCTTTTTCGGAGATCTCAAAGGTCTCCAAAGACCAGTCGCCTCGCTGGCCACACGGGACAGTAGAGGTGCCAAGAACATGTTTCTGGGAGAGAGTATTGGTATCCATGGGACTGATTATACGCCTTAAAAGACTACATTAGGTTAATCAGGCCTAACCAGTAATGATTAGGCGCTGGGCCTGAAGGTTGGATGATGACTATCATCCCGGCTTAATGCTGTGGTCAAAACAACACTAAAAGCAATTAATTTAGTGTTACTCATCTTCACATGCTTCAGCCTCTTCTTCCTCATAAGACCAATCCTGGTCATACTTGATAGTGTTGGCGTGGCCCCCAATCGTCAGACCATCACTCAGCGCGGTGGCAAGACTTTCATAATCGGAGAAACTAATCTTGATACCATGGCATCCCGGATGGAAGTCCCAGAAATTGCCCATCATCACACATTGGTCATTGACCGAAACCTCAGCCATCTCGCAGGAATCATCAATCTTTACCAGGACCACATTATTTTCCAAAAGGGGAAACTTGTTCTTCTTCAGATAAGCCAGCGCCTTGTTGGTAGAAGCAGTCATGACCATGATCTCTTTGGGATTGAGAGACTATTTTACCTTAAAAAGGATGAACCAATGCTTATTTTAGCCCAAAACAACAGGGAAAAGATAGATTTTTCAACAGAAGGGAAAGAAATTAAACAGCAGTATTAGCCAGCTTTTAAAAATGAAATCATGATAAAATCGGCGTTTCCATTTATCATAGGTTATTAATATGAAGCTTTCAGAATTACCTTTTCAGAAAATCAATCTCTCACCAAGCTTATTTCCTTCCAGGGCACACCAGGTAAAATCTCTGGTTATGAGTTAAAGCAATGCGGGGAACATCTTGAGCTGTGGCTGAAGATCCAATGGGAAAACGGAAATGTTTCAAACGTTAATTTTCCCGATGACTGTGAAAATATTACCGTTTCATGATGATAACTATAGGTTATATTTACTGTTTGAAAGTGTTCCTTTTAAGTTCTCATGCTACCATTAAAACAACACGAGAACCCAACTTCAAGACATGACATTAGATAAACCTACAGAAGCGCTTTACAAAGCCACTATAAAAAAAGACATCAGGGCTGTTAAAAAGTCTTTAGTGAAAGGCAAGATTGACTCGGAAGCCTTCTATATTTCACTAAAAAACCACCTAAATAA
>OBJT01000245.1_pt1 | contig 14405 bp, 14 predicted proteins | sample 1519861 | NCBI WGS metagenome assembly OBJT01 (sample SAMN02401118, study PRJEB22541) | soil metagenome, isolate JX
GCTGCACTGGTAAACCGGATGAACTTGCAATAACGACTTTCGCAAGAGGTCTATTTCACATATTTATAGTTTTAGGCATTCTCCACAATTTACCGCTAGAGTGTGTTTCTGCTGTAACGTGCTTGTAAAGTTTTGCTGAAATCCATAGCTTTCTCCTTTTTGCTCGCTATGATGCAATGGCGATTATGAAGTGCCCTGATATGGCACATCACTTAAGGAAACCGCAATGAAAAAAATGATCAAAACAGCTATCGTGACAACAAGTATTCTTGCTTCTGCATCAGTTTTTGCACAAAACGTTGGTGCAAATGCGAGTGGCTCAGCACAAGTTTCTGTACAGTCAAACGGCTTAATTAAAGGCGTTACGGGTGCAGTCAAAAATACAGCACAAGGTGTAGGTCAAACAGCTCAACATGTTGGTCATGCGGCTGTAAACACTGGGGTAAATGTCACCCAAAAAACGGTGGGCACTGCTGCAAATGTTGGCTCATCTGTCGTTCACACGACTGGTGCTGCTGTTAAAAATGGAAGCAACTATGCGGTAAACAAAGCAGTAGATGGTAAAACTGTCGCTACTGAGACACGTGCAGAGGCTAAAAAACGCTATCAAGATCGTAAAGCTGAATCAAAATCAATTGGTCTAAATACACAAACTGGCGTTCATGTTGGCAACTCATCTGTGCAAGCACAAACAGGCTTGAATGCTGATCGAAAACAAGCACAAGCAGGTGCAAATGTTGGTGTAAAAGTGTTAGGCGTAAACGCGAATGTAAACACCAATGCTAAAGTGGGCGCGAACTAAACTCAAATATTCATCAAAAGAAAAGCCTTTTGAATGCTCAAAAGGCTTTTTTATGCTTCTGATTTCGCACTCAAATCAAGAATAATTTGGTCTGTTCATCTACGTTATTTTCAATAAAATGGCTTAAACCGTTTGCATCACAAGCCAGAGTCAATTGCTTATAGCTCACACTGCAAAATTCAGCATATTGCTTAAAAATTAACGGCGATTGATCCAAAGGTAACGGTTCATCTAACGCGATCAGCTTATGTATACCCCGATCATTCATCGTCAATAAATAATGGTCGCCATTCAACGCTAACTCGACCAAAGCAGTACCTTTACCATTTAAAGGAAGCAAATATTGCGACTGTGCAGCAATCACATCTGCACTATAACTTTCGAGTTTTAAACTCACCAAATTAAAAACCAAGAACTCATGCTGACTCGTGCTAACTTTTGGGCTTACCGCCCCATTTTGTTGCACAAAATGGGGTAATGCTCCTAATTTCACTAAGTTCTGCTCAGTGCCTTGTTTCAATCTGAACAATTGCTGCACGAGTTTTTGTTTCATCACCGCATCGAAATAACGTTCATCTAACTGTAGATCGTTATTTTCTAAAATTTTTAATAACGCCTGATGATGTCGAGGCAGTAAAGCATCAAGTACATGACGATAATAGAACTTACTCTGCTTCTTCACTTGACGAACCCGCTGATAGAAGTAGGTAATATCAAATGGCTTTTCAACAAAATCATTCAGTAATTCAGAACTCGCCAAAACAGAAAGTGCTTCATGTCCTGTAAAGGGTAAATGAATCACATGCATTTGCGGTAATAATGGTTTAATTTTTAAGAAATGCTCTTTGTCTTCAGCAAAATATGGATCATAGACAATGATATATTCACGAGATGAATCAACTTCATCTGGTTGAATTTCCATATGTTGATGAATTGATACATCAAAAAACTCTGCATAACGGCGGTCTTGCACCACTTCAGGATCAATGGTGTATTGCGGTACAAAAGCCACAATTTTTTGCATATTCAATAAATTTGAATACTTAATGGCAGCATAGCCACCCATCGAGCCACCATAGCCGACTCGCTCTTTAAACTGTGCTAAAAATGGTTGAATCTGTTGCTGCATGTTGAGCATGCTGCTTTTGGGAAACCATGTCTTTTGCTTCGGCATAATGCCGATCACATTGTATTGGTATTTTATTAATGATTTTTCAGCATTGATGGACATGCCTTTAGCGCGACTAATCAAATCGCCAAACGAAACCACTAAAGTATCACTTGAACCTTTTAAAAAAATAACGCGAATATGATCATCTTCAAATATTATTTGTTTATCCATGCTCACACTAAAAAAAGATCCTTGATGGGAATCAACAAATACTTACTTTGCCAATCCAAAATTGCGGAGTATCTTATTTTATAGAGATCGGGCAGATTAAAAAGCGCAAAAAATGACACAATCCTTGCATCCAGCTGCACAACAGGGCTTTAGTTTAGGGGCTGAACTCTACCAACAAGTTCGTCCCAATTATCCACAAGAAATAGGGGTTTGGCTGCAAGATCGACTCCAGATAGATGAAAATTCCACTGTTATCGACCTAGGTTCTGGGACTGGCAAATTCTTACCTTACCTCTTACAAACCCAAGCAAAAATTGTTGCGATCGAGCCTGTAACCGAAATGTTACAGCAGTTACAACAAGCACATCCTATGGTAATTTCACTACAAGCGTTTAGTGATCAACTCCCTTTGGATGATGAATCCATTGATGCTATTGTTTGCGCACAATCATTTCATTGGTTTGCTAATCTAAAAACATTGAAAGAGATGCATCGTGTGTTAGCACCTTCAGGACATTTAGGCCTAGTCTGGAATCAACGCGATATTGACGTCGATTGGGTGAAAGCCCTAGCAAATGAGATTGCACCATTCGAAGGTGATACGCCTCGTTACCATACTGGACAATGGAAACAGGTATTTGAACATCAAGGACTGTTCAAATTCAATGGACTACAAAACTTCCAGCTCTATCATCATGGTACTGTAGAACAAGTGGTGAGTAAGCGCTTACTTTCGACCAGTTTTATTGCTGCCATGTCCCAACACGAGCAACAACGATTAAAGGCAAAATTTGAACAAATTGTATTTGATTTTACGGGATTAAATCCGCAAGATCAGATTGACTTTCCTTATCGTACTTTTGCTTATCATTTTCAGAAAATATCAACTTGAGTGGAACTATGTCTAAAATTAAAAAAACGCTGGCGATCACATTTACATTAACTGCAGCGCTCATGCTCAGTGCATGTAACAAAGAACAAGAACCCTCACGATCAAATGATCGAACGAGTGATTCTGTCAAAGATGCAATTGGTCAACTCAATCCAGTGCCAATCAAGCAATTTCCTGATACTGCAAATGACGCTGCGGATATTGCCATTCTAGAAGATTACGATCAACGCTTCACGGACATGACGGACAGTATGGAAATTGAAGTAGCGGAAATGCGTGAGAAAGGGACACTCACACCTGAGTTTGAACAGCAACGCCAAAAGGATAATGTAAAATCTGCGCTGATCATGCTCAAGGAACTAGATCTTAAAACCGAACAAGGACGTTATATCCAAGGTCTACTCTATAGTTATTGGGAACATCAAGCCAAAGTTTTGGATCAACCGAATACTCAAGCAGATTCTGCTCAGCAAGTAGACCAACTTAATCAGTATTTGCATGCTCAAAGCCAATTACACCACTGGAAAAACAAGCAAACACCTGAAGACTAATTGAAAGTTTATACATTTATCTCATAAAAAAGCCCCTGGTCTTAAACTCAGGGGCTTTTTTCCATTTAAAGCTATCTTTTTAAATTTTCTGTCTTTCGATCCATTCAATCGAACTCACACGAAATAACTCACACGCCCCATCACCTACACCACCAGGAGTTAGAGAAGATGTCCAAACTAGATCTTTATCACGCACTTCAACCAACTCACCTTTTAGATTGACCAAATCCCCACGCTTGACCTGTTTGATTTGTTTTGCAATCTCAGGATTTGCTGGAATGATGTGCATATTTGATACCATTTTAATGGCTTGATCAGGTGGCACAGGCAAAGTTTTCATATTCCAATTGAGATAACGATCATACTGACGAACCGAGATGGTTCGAGCAATTTCTGGATCGGTAAATAAATCCAGACTCACGGCGTAATCAATCGGTGAAAATTTTGCTTGCTCATCATCATGATAGACTTTAGAACCAAGAATTCGAAAGTTCCCATCAAAAGGTTGAAGCACAGAAATTGATTGGTACTTCACGACTGGCGCTAAGCCGTTGGCAATATTATATTCAACGCCATTACTTGATGCGTGTGTTTGTCCAAGTGCCGCAACCATGCATAAACTCATCCATAGACGCTTTTTCATGGCTCAATCATCCTCAAAATATCACTAAAAACTTAAAAAACTAACTCTCTTCATAGTATGCTTGGATGGTGAAAAAAAGTGCGTTTTTTAGTAACAATCAAACTCACTTTGGTCATATTTTTGTGCTGTTATTTATGTGTTGCTTTATTTAATCAAGGGATGGATCTGTATGATTTATCAATTTTATCAACGCCGTATCTTTCCTCATTTACTCAATCAAGTCATGCAAACAGCCAGTTTGATGGATCGACGTCGTGAACTATTACTGCCGATTGAAGGCGATGTACTAGAAATCGGCTTTGGTACGGGCCTGAATATTCCATTTTATGGCAATATCGACACGCTATATGCATTAGAACCAAATCCTGATATCTACCAACTTGCGGTAGAACGTGTTCAACATGCGCCATTCTATGTCAAACATATTCAAGCCAGCGCAGAAAAGCTGCCTTTTGCTGATGCGTCTTTGGATCATGTTGTATCAACATGGACATTGTGTAGTATTCCTCAACTCGACCAAGCACTTGCAGAAGTTTTCCGTGTGCTAAAACCAACGGGAACATTCCACTTACTCGAACATGTCAAACATCCAGATTCTGCTAAAATCCAATCACTACAAACGATATTAACACCAATTCAAAAGCGCATTGGCGATGGCTGCCATCTCAACCGAGATATAGAGCGTCATCTATTGCAAACAAAGTTTCAATTTGCAGAAAAAGAATATTTTGACGCTGAAGGTATCCCCGTCATTGCTCAAAAAATGTTATTGGCAAGAGTACAAAAGTCTAAAAATGCCTAGCCCTCAAAATCGATTCTCAGCGTTTCAAAGCGTACCCGCCCTTCTTGCACTGCTTGAGCAATGGCTTGCTGCCCTTTACTCAAGCGTGCACCGCCACTTTTAATATCCAGTAAAATCACCTCAATATCTTCGGCCTCGCCATCCCCATCACGAAAGTCGGTATAACCATCAAAAATGACATAATCCACTGGGTCGCCCAAAAACTTAGCATCACTGGGTAAATAACGAAACTCTGGAAGGATGGGCGCAAACTGCTCAGCCATTTTTCCTTTGAGTACAGCACGACTGGTATTCACACTGCGTTTCTGTGCATCTAATAATGCTTGTTTATGTTCCAACTCTAATTCTGCAATATATTTTTCATACTCTGCTTGAATTCGTCCGTTACGACTATTGGACAAAATAATTGTGGTCAAAACCACACCGATACAAGCACCTATCAGCATTGCAAGCCAAACCGACATAAAAACGTCCTTATCCTTCAAGGTTGCTATTTAACTGCAACATTAAACTTTTGTCATGTGTCACACACTCTGGTAAAAAAGATGCTAAGGTATAGTTGAATATATAAAGACCTGTTAAATAAATCTAAGTTCATGAAGACAATATTAATCGCAAATCAAAAAGGTGGCTGTGGTAAAACCATGACGGCAATCACCCTCGCTACAGCATTATCACAAAAAGGATATAAGGTTGCTTTAGCAGACGCTGACAATCAAAAATCCGCATTACAATGGTTAAAACAACGTCCTGAAACCGTCACAGAGATCCAAAGTCTAGATTGGCGCCATGAGAAATCAATTGGTGATGCACCTAAAAACTTGGATTATTTGATTATTGATGCGCCTGGGGCACTTTCAGGTGAACACGCTGAACAACTGGTCAGTGAAGCACATGCGATTGTCACACCGATACAGCCTTCATTTTTTGATATTGATAGTACTCGTCGCTTCCTCAAACATTTACAAGAGATTAAACGCATTCGTAAAGGTAAAGTACAAATTTTACTGATTGCCAATCGCGTTAAGCCAAATAGCGCGAGTTCCAAAGATATTCAAAACTTTTTTACCAAAATTGAGCATCCCCCTGTGGCATGGATTTCTGAACGAAGCGCCTATGGAACACTCGCTATGCAAGGTTTGAGTATTTTTGATAAATCACAAAAGAATTTTGTGATGATACAAAGCCAATGGCAGCCTGTGCTCAATCAGTTGGTTGATGATCCGAGTGAATGGTTTTAGTCTTTGCAAAGAAAAATAGGGTCTGTTGGCATTTCACAGATGCTTGCGGCAGAGGATATTTTTTAGATGATACAAGGCATGTTTTGCGAAATTTAGTCATTCTAAATGAGCAAAGCATAACGCAGTAGCGGCAAAAAACATCCCTGCCCCAAAGGGTTATGGCTAAAACTTCCCCAAACTGCGTTATGAAACTTGACAAGGGGATCGCCATTGCCTGCATTTCATGCCTTGTTTGAGTCGTTTTTGCCTATAACGCAATGCATGGCTGAAATGTCAACAGACCCTAATCTTTTGATATCAAATCTTAAAAGATGAAAAGGAAAATATCGCTGCTCTGATTTTTCAGTTAATATGGATTCATTCAACTTCAAGCACTAGAGAAAATTATGGTGCAACAATACGCTCCTGTCTTACAACGCGTTTTGCTGTTTGGACTGTTCTTTGTCCTGATGTTTTTGGGATTTAATATTCTCAAATATTTTATTGTTCCAGTTCTTTGGGCCGCGATTATTGCTTATATGACGTGGCCAGTTTACCTATGGGTGCAACGTCGCTTTTTTGGGGAAAATCGTCCAACCTTAAATGCAACAATCATGATTAGTTTGGTCATTCTAGTGATTGGAGTCCCTTTTATTTTTGCGATCTTCTTGCTTCAATTAGAAGGTCGAAACCTCTACATGAACTTACAAAAACAATTATTTTCAGGGCATATTCAAGTTCCTGACTTCATTCGAAACCTTCCTGTTATCGGTGAAGATATTAGCCATACGATCAATGAACTCAGCGGTGACCCCAATAGCATCACCCGCAGTATTGCAGAATGGATTCAAAGCCATTTAAGTTATGGTCGCTTTGTCCTAAGTGAAATTAGCCGTAACTTGGTTAAATTGACCTTTGCCTTGATGACTTTATTCTTTTTCTATCGAGATGGACAAACCATCTTGGCGCAAGTCAGTCGTGCACTCGAAATGGTGATCGGCCCTCGTGTACACCATTACTTGCAAACCATCTCAGAAACCACACGTGCTGTGGTATACGGCATCGGTTTAACAGCAGTCGCCCAAGCACTTTTAGCGGGTTTAAGTTATTTTGTCGCTGGCGTGCCGAACCCGATGTTGCTGACGATTGTTACTTTCATATTGGCATTGATTCCATTTGGAACCCCTGTTTCATATCTTGGCGTTGGGTTATGGCTATTTGCCCAAGGACAAACGGTTGAAGCAATTGGTGTCGTGACATGGGGAGTATTGATTGTAAGCAGTGCTGACAATGTTATCCGTCCACTTGTGATCTCTGGCGCAACACAGATTCCGTTCTTATTGATTATGTTTGGTGTCTTAGGCGGCATTGCGAGTTTCGGTCTTGTTGGCTTGTTTATTGGACCTGTCATCTTGGCGGTATTACTGGCAATTTGGCGCGAATGGCTACATGAAAATGTCGAACAGCAACCTGTTGCTCAACTTGATGCTCCTCCTGATCCTAAATAAATCGCTGTGGGTATCTTAAAAGATATCCACAGTTTTCTCACTTATTGACTAAACTTCTTCCTTAAGTATTGGTGCATTCTTTATAGTATCCCGATAGACAGCATCAAAGGCATTTAAGAAAGAAGTCTAGTAATTGTCCATTACTAATATTCAAAATCATAACTGTGCATGGATCTTGCTTAATAATTAGTTGAACAATCAACCTAATCTTGATGCAAAAAATGACATATCATATTGATCAAACAATACTTCGATCAGGAAGATTTGTTTGTATGACAAAAACCAGATCAATTGAAGAAAAATAATTATGAATAGTCTGTATCTGCTCTTTAATCGTTTTGGATCAAATTCAATTTTGCGGTATTGCCTACAAATTTTTATTGTTTTAATCGGTACAACACTACTGCTACACGCATTGGGTCTAAGTGAATTTATTGTGCCTGTCACACTAGGTGCAATTGCAGCAGCCCTGACTGATTTTGATGACCGACTCAGCATCCGACTTCGAAACTTATTTTACGTCTGTGTACTGTTTTTTACGGTCAGTACAATTTTAACCTTTCTAGCACCTTATAAATTCTGGTTTATCGTCTATTTGAGTTTATCTAGTGCTGCTTTTGTACTCATGGGTGCATTAGGTCAACGCTACGCTACTATTTCTTTTGGCACAATCTTACTTTCCATCTACACCATGTTTGGATTAGGTGATTACCCACATTGGTATCAGCAACCTAGTTATTTCGTCTGTGGTGCGCTGTGGTATGGTTTTACCTCTATCCTGTTTTTTATCATTCACCCTACATTACCGCTACAAGAAAAGATTTCGACTACGTTTAAAGAAATGGGGGAGCTGTTACAGAGCAAAGCTAAGCTGTTCGATCCTGACAATGTCGATAATGTTGAAACGCTGCTATTTGAACTCTCACAGAAAAATGCACAGGTGGTGAATAGCCTGAATCAAGCCAAACAATCTTTGCTCTCTCGCCTTAAATCTTCACGCATGAACAACAGCAGTATCTATTGGTTAAATTTGTATTATTTTGCCCAAGATATCCATGAACAAGTGACCTCAAATTATTTACATTATGAAAAAATCCATCAGAACTTTAACCGGAGTGATTTAATTTTCCGTATACAAAAAAATATGTTCTTACAAGCAACAGCCTGCAAAAAACTGAGTCAGGCATTGCTACATAAAACCACTTATCAAAACAGCCCACTTGCCGATGCTGCCCTTGCCCAACTCGAAGCATCAATGCAAGATTGGATCGCACAACACCCATATAATTTAGAAGTTAAAAACTTAGAACTCATTTTGAATAACTTAAAAAGTATTCACGAACAATTCGCGCAACTGCAATTAAAACAAAACATTGAAACGGGATCACCACAACATCAGCAAGCACACCTCAATCTACTAGATGAAGATATTCAGGGATTTCAGGACTTCTTCTTAAAAATTAAGCAACATCTTAGTCCACAGTCTGCTTTATTTCGTCATGCTATTCGTTTAGCAATCGTCTTTGCTGTAGGTTATGCAATTTCTTTGCTGCCGTTTGCCAAAAATGGTTATTGGATTTTACTGACCAGTTTATTTGTTTGCCAGATCACCTATTTTGCAACCAAAAGTCGGCTAAAACTGAGAACCATCGGCACGTTATTAGGTGTGTTGTTAGGCATACCTATACTTTATTTTGTACCCAGTATTGAGGGACAACTCATCATTACCGTGATTAGCGGTGTGTACTTTTTCTATTTACGCCAAAAGAAATACGCGCTGGCTACGGTGATGGCAACACTGATGGTTTTATTGATTTTTAATCTTAAAGGTGCTGGTTTTAGTATCGTTTTACCAAGAATGATCGATACGCTGATTGGCTGTGCCATTGCATGGTTAGCAGTGAATTTGATTTGGCCAGATTGGAACTTCCGCAATATTCCTGAAAACATTCGTAAAAGTAGTCAAGCAACGCTGGATTACTTTGATGCTGTCATCCAGCAATATCATCAAGGACGTTCCAATGATCTTGAATATCGAAAAGCGCGTCGTGCGGCACATAATGCGCAGATCGAGCTGTCTAATATGATTTCGAGTCTCAGTACCGAACCACACCCCAATCAAGAACTGATCCATTATGCATTTCGCTACTTGGTCTATAGTCATAGTCAGTTGAGCTACGTTTCGGCACTGGGTCATCAACGTACTCAAATTCAAGATCAACACATCTTGGCGCTGCTTGATCAAAGTGTTGAATTGCTCAAACATTCTTTGATTCAACAACAACCGATTCCGCATCAGCAAATTGAAGACATGCTAGTCAAAATCCAGCATTTAAGTTCGCAGGGTCAGGTCTCAGAGCAAAACCAATTGTTGCTAAAACAAATTAGTCTGTTACTTGAGACCCTCACTGAACTGGTGATGTTGAAAAATAAACTTCTAGAACTGGAAATTCGCTAATCAACTCACACTTCAGCGGTTTTAATTTATGCCTTGTTGCTGACGATCTTGCATTACTTGTTTCAAAACACGTCTAGGCTGAGCAAACCATAAAGCAATCAAGGTCACGCTTGCGAGTGCAAAAGCCCAAATATGGAAATAAGTATACATTAGACGAACCAACTCAATGATAATGAAGAAACTCATCATCATCACCATGGATACCGCTGCAGCTACTGTTCCCTTCGATACTTCTGAGGACATCAAGGCAAAACGATACATCACAGAGAAACTAATCCCTTCGCCAAAGCTGATCAAAGTCATACCGATCAATAAACATGGCACTAAATACAGCGGCCAAATTACACCCAAAATCAGAAATAATGTACCGAGAAACATAATCGGCAAACCCACCAAGATGGTTTTACCTAATGCAAAACGATCCATGACTTTGATCAAGACGATGTTACCCGCAATCAAACCGAAGAAAATTGGAAATTGCGCCAAGCCATATTGCAAACTACTTAGTTTCAATTCATCGACCAAGATCACAGGAGAGAGTGCAATCCATAACATCAACGGCATCGCAACCAAAGGCAAAGCTAAACTTGTACCCAAGAAACGACGATTACTAAATACCTTTTTGAAATCATCAAAGATATAACTAAATGGTTGCTTGGCTCTGCTTTCTTGTACAGATGGCATAAATTTCTTTAAACCAAACCAACTCAAAAAAGAAACTGATGCAATTGCAACAAAACCCCAATGCCAAGAAATATGTTCAATTAAAAAAGCACCCAGTACAGGGCCTAACAATGGCGCAAGCAAAGAAATATTGGCCATCAACGCCATGACCTTAATGGCATCTCGCTCTTCAAATGTTTCTTGAATAGCCGCGTAACCAACTGCGGAAATGACAGTCAAACCAATGCCTTGCAAGAAACGCAATGCTAAGAATTGTTCAATGTTATGTGTCAATAAAATCAACAAGCAACATATCGTAAAGAAAGCCACACCAGCCAATAAGACTTTTTTACGTCCAAGTCGATCTGAAAGGGGGCCAAGCAACCACGCAACACTGGCTCCACCTAACAAATAAAATGACATGGATGAAGGTGCCCACGTCGCACTGACACCAAATTCTTGGGTGATTGACAACATTGCCGGCTGAATCAAGTCATTGCCAATATAAACAGCAAATTCAAATAGCACCAAAGCTAAAGGAAACATGAGGGTTATACGGTTTAACCTCATGTTTTGATTATTCGTCATCATGATCTATTCACAAAAATAACCAATTCGGATGCGCCCCATTTCCATACAAAGAAAATAGGAACATCACCACACGATTTTATGGTTTAGATTTAAATTAAATTTTGATTTTCATGCTGTGAGAGCGCATGTAATAAATGTGAAAACACCGTATTCACAAGGTGTATATAAGAAAAAATATATTTTCGTGAGATTGATAAAATATTTTATCGTTAGGAAAAATTTCCACGCGCAACTGTAGCACTTTTTAAAAATGACCGCAATTTAGGCAAATGTTTTAATATGTGAATAACCCAAAAGTTATCCACAATATTGTCTATCTTTCAATCAACTCAAAATCATATCAATGGATCAAGGGCATAACTCAAATTGGAAGTTAGCTGTGTTCTCCCCTCTAGCACATTGATAACTTTGTTTCTTATTCACGATTTTCCACACCGTTTGATCACGTTTTAATTGATATTCTGTACGAATGGCAATCACAGAATCATCAAGTTGAGACTGTTCAACTGTCACTTGTGCTTCACTAGGATTTTCTGCACGATTAAATTGCTGATCTATTTTTAGATTATTGTCTTCATCAAATAAATTCGGCTGATCTGATAATACCGCATGCATCGCTGTGCTCGGTTCAGTATCCATTTGCTGTTGAGACGATTGCGTAGGTTGATTACATGCAGTCAAAAACAACCATACCCCTAAGATCATACAAAGTTTATGCATTTTTCATTTTCCTCGTAAAAGTATCTATTTATGTTACCCCTTAGAAATAAATCGACTAGTCGTGATATGTATATATGCTGCAAATCCATGTTGTATTTACGATATAAGCGACTGAGAGCGAACTTGGAAGCAGCGTTCGTCGAGCAATCGTTGATTTTTGGTCAATAGTATTTTGCTTATTTATACATTTTTACTCATGAATAGACGCTCTAGAATGCACTCAAGTTTTAGAAATCTATTTTGAGTTATTCCATGAGCAATATTTTAATTATTAACGGTGCCAAACAATTTGAACACTCAAATGGTGAATTGAATGACACCCTCACCGAGTTTTCTGAAGCACATTTAACCGCCTTAGGTCATCAAGTACAAGTTACGCGTACTGACAGTGATTATGATATTCAAGCCGAAATCGCCAAATACCTATGGGCAGATGTGGTGATTTATCAAATGCCAGGTTGGTGGATGGGCGCACCGTGGACGATGAAAAAATACATTGATGATGTGTTTACGATTGGGCATGGCTCACTTTATGCCAGTGATGGTCGTAGCCGTTCAGATGCATCTAAAAAATATGGTTCAGGTGGCTTGATGCAAGGTAAAAAGTACATGTTGTCGCTCACATGGAATGCACCAATGGAAGCATTCACTGATCCTGATCAATTCTTTCACGGCGTGGGTGTAGATGGTGTGTATTTACCTTTCCATAAAGCCAATCAATTCTTGGGTATGCAATCATTACCTACATTTATCGTGAATGATGTAATCAAAATGCCTGATGTCCCAAGCTACATCGAAGCTTATAAAGCACATTTAGATCAGCTTTTTGCGACTGCCCATTAAGAGAGAAATGCTATGTTGACAATTATTGCAGAAATTCAGACACATGCAGGTGCAGAACACCGCCAAGCAGTGTTAGATGCTTTCCAAAAAATCATTCCAACTGTATTGGCAGAAGAAGGTTGTCACGGTTATGCCCCATTGATTGATCATCTGCCAGAAATTGCGATGCAGACGCAAGATGAAAATAGTATTGTGATGTTAGAACAATGGGAAAGTATCGCTCACCTTGAAGCACATATGCAAACGGCGCATATGCTGAAGCATTTTGAAGCGACCAAAACACATGTAGCTGATGTGAAAGTGCGTATTTTGGAAAGTGGGATTTAGAACAAAGATTGGTTATTTATCAAATCCTCATAAAATATATGATACTCGGTAATGTCATCTGCAACCTGCGTGATTTCAAGAAGATACTGTTTCTGCGATAGATTTTAATTAATGCAAGAAGTGAACAGGTTTTGCAGATGACAATGCCTTTGGTTACTTTGGGCAAAACCAAAGTAACTCCAGCCGAAGGCTAATCTTAAATATGAATGAGAACACAATACGACTCCGTCAAGACAAAGAAAAATATAAGCAAATGATTTTACTGATAATGATACTGCTTTAAATGGCGACTATATTCCGTTAAATAACGTTCTAAGTCCTCTCGACGATCAGCTTTTTGCATCTCTTTAGCAGCCAACTGCTCAATCTTAGTTTTAAGTAAATTCAGAATCGCTGCTTGTTCCACTTCAGGGAGTTGGGCTTTTTCTTTCTGCTGTTTTTTAATTTCCAAATAATCATCTGCCCAATGACGTAATGGATCGTGCTCAGAGACTTGCGCAAATAAATCGGTAATCAATAATTCAGGCATCACTTCTTGAGTTGCTAACTCTGCCGACATCAAACCACGAATCGAATAAAATACTTTCTTATAAGTAAAATTATCCGCAGTTTGCATCACTTTCATGCCACCTTTAGCCAGCGATAAGTAGTGATGGTATAGCGCACTATAGTCAATTCGCTCAAGTAATCCATCTCGAAAGCTTTGCCATTCTGGAAAAGCATTAAAATAAACAATATGCGCTCTGACCCATTCCAAAACGGTTGGGTTACTTTTTGCCAGTAATCCAAACATTTTATCGAGATCATAAGAAACGAAATCAAAATCCCCATCCATGATCTCAATTAGATCACGGTACTTTTTATAGTCAAAATACTGTTCTTTACTCGGTAAATGAAAACCGCGCACATCATAATCGCTGTCAGGGCTTGCCATCCCCCATAAACGGCTACCACTTTCAATATAAAATAATGGGATATCTTGGCGTTGTTGAAACAGTTTTTCGATTTCTTGGTGGATGTTCATTATTAAGCCTACTTTTCTA
>OBJT01000246.1_pt1 | contig 14365 bp, 13 predicted proteins | sample 1519861 | NCBI WGS metagenome assembly OBJT01 (sample SAMN02401118, study PRJEB22541) | soil metagenome, isolate JX
GTTCGTCAAACGCTATGCAGAAATCGGACCGCAGATGCAGACAGCCATCGAAGCCTACGTATCCGAAGTAAAAAGCGGCGCGTTTCCGGCAGCGGAGCACACCTTTGCGCTGTCCGACGCGGTCATCGAAAAATTATATTAGAGGGGTAACCACGAATGAAGATTGCAGCAACGGTTGAAGAAATCCGCAGTGCCGTGAAGGCCTGGAAAAAGGAAGGTTTGTCGGTCGGCTTCGTGCCGACGATGGGCTATCTGCATGAAGGCCATCAAAGTTTGATGCAGAAAGCCGTCAGCGAAAACGATCGGGTGGTCGTCAGTATTTTTGTGAATCCGATGCAGTTCGGCCCATCCGAAGACCTGGAAAGCTACCCAAGAGATCTGGAAAAGGATGCAGCTTTGTGCGAAGCCAGTGGAGTGGATCTGATTTTCCATCCCGAGCCGAAGGAAATGTACCATCCCGATTTCAGCAGCTTTGTGGATATGCATGGTCTGACGGATAGCCTGTGCGGTAAGAGCAGACCGGCCCATTTCCGGGGCGTCTGCACCGTCGTGACAAAGTTGTTCAACATCGTGCAGCCGGACCGTGCCTATTTTGGGCAGAAGGACGCCCAACAATTGGCGGTCATTCAGCAGATGGTCCGCGATCTGAATATGGACGTCACTGTCATCGGCTGCCCGATCATCCGGGAAGCGGACGGTTTGGCGAAAAGCTCGCGCAACAGTTATCTTTCAGCGGATGAGCGGAAGGCAGCGTTGGTGCTGAGCCGAGCGCTTGAAGTCGCGAAGCAGCTGCTTGCGAACGGAGAACGGGATGCTGCCAAGATCCGCAACACGGTTTCGGAAACAATCCAAGCAGAACCGATGGCGAAGATCGACTATGTGGAGTTGGTGGATGCGCGAACGCTGCAGCAAGTGGACAGCGTCGAGCGACCTGTGTTGGTGGCTTTGGCGGTTTATATCGGGAAAACGCGTCTGATCGATAATTTTATCACGGAATAAGTGGGGGGAAAACAATGCAACTCAATATGCTAAAAAGTAAAATACACCGCGCCGTCGTGGTCCAGGCGGAGCTTTCTTATGTGGGCAGCATCACTGTCGACAAGGATCTGCTGGACGCTGCAGGGCTGATCGAATATGAAAAAGTGCAGATCGTCGACATCGATAATGGTGCCCGGTTTGAAACTTACGTCATTGCAGGCGAACGCGGATCGGGCATGATTTGTCTGAACGGTGCCGCCGCCCGTTGCGTTCAGGTGTCGGACAAAATCATCATCATGGCTTACTGCATGATGGATGAACAGGAAGCGAAGGAACATAAACCGCTTGTGGTGTTTGTGGATGAGCAGAATGCCATCACAACAGTGACAAGATATGAAGAACACGGAAGGCTCAGTATGTAGCCTGTCCTTACGGAAACAAAAGAAGCGCAACCGCATCGAGCCAATCGGCCATGACGCAGTTGCGCTTTTTCTTATCGTACGTTTTGCAAGGTGTGCTGAATATCTTTGATGGAGAGCTGCAGTTTTTCGTATTCCTCATCATCCAGTGGCAAGGGAATCTGTTTCTCCAAGCCGTTCCTGCCGATGATGCAAGGCATGCTGAAGGCTGCTTCGCCATGACAATTGTAAAAGCCATCGACAGTTGCTGTCACCGGGAAGATGCTTTTCTCGTCCAGCATGACCGCGCGGGCCAAGGCCGCTGCGACTTCACCAATGCCTGAATTGGTCCAGCCTTTCCAGTTGAAGACATCGGAAGCTGTGTGCACCACTTCTTGGCTTACGAATTCTGGGTCCAATGGTTCCGCAGGGGCCAACAAGGCATCGCATTGGGAAAGGGTGAGTGCACCAACAGTCGTGCTGCTGAATGCCGGGAAGGCGGTGCTGCCGTGTTCGCCCATGATATAACCGCTGATGTTTTTGGGATCGACCTGATAGTGGGCTGCAACAATTTGACGGTAACGGAAAGTATCCAAGGTCGTTCCGGTGCCGAAAATTTTGCCTTTCGGATAGTCAAACTCAGTTTCGGCGATATAGGTGATCGTATCTACCGGATTCGTTATCAGGATGATGATCGCATTCTTTGTGTGTTGGGTGATACCTGTCATGATTTTGCGTATTTCAATGGCATTCTCTTTGCCCATCAATGCTCTTGGCGGCATATCCTCACCCGGGCGGGGCTTCTCGCTGACTCCCGCGGAAATGATGATGATGTCGGCATCGGCGCAGTCCGCATAATCGCCGGCGTATATTTTGCTGTTTGTCCGGTAGCTGGCTGCCAGTGCGTGGCGGTGGTCCAACGCCTCGCCTCTTGCCGTGTCATCATTGCTGTCGATCAGGACGATATCGGAAAATAGGTTGAGGTGGCTGCAGTCGGTCAATACTTGGGAACCGACATGACCGACCCCGATGATGGCTAATTTTGTCTGGGTCATAGGTCACATTTCCTTTCGTTTTGAGATGTTGTCATTTATGGCTTGGTGCATGTCCGCTACAGAATAGAAGGTTGGCTCCAACACCGCTTTTTCATCTTCCGGCTTCCGGCGATGGTTGAACCACAATGTTGTCCACCCGGCAGCCTGACCGCCGATGACATCCGTTTCGTAAGTGTCCCCGATGAAAAGCAGCTCGTCAGAAGTGGCCTTCAAAGCCTCCTGCACATGCGCGAATGCTTCGGCGTGGGGTTTTGGGAAACCGATTTTTTCGGAAATGAAGATGCGTGATGGCGGCACCCATCTCTCCAAACCCAAGGCATTGAATTTTTTCATTTGGTGCTTTTCAGGGCCGTTTGTGAAGACTGCAATCGGAATGTGTCGATTTTTCAACTCATTCAATAGCTGCCCGATGCCTGGGCTCAAGACGATTTCTCCCTGCCTTTTTTGGTAGGTTTCCTGGAAGTGCATCGCCTCTGCGTCGGTGAGTGGAAGACCCAAGGCGGCGAACGTATGCTGTGTGCGCATGATGTGGGACTCGGCCAGGGTCAGCTCCCCGCTTGAGAACAGGTCGAAAGCGGCATCGCAATGCTCGCGGAAAAGTGCGAAGGTTTCTGCGTCGCTGTGGCTGTGCTCCAAGCGGTAATTTCCCAACACTTGGAAGAACGGACTTGCTGTGTCGTATAAAGTATCGTCCAAATCGAATAGAATAGTAAGCATTATTAAGGTAGTTCCTCCCTTTTGTCGTTGCAGTCAGTATAGCATCCAAAACCGGTTTTTTGAAATGGACAAAATAGGGACGATCAACAATGGTGCCCGTCGCCGAGCGTGGTGCGTCGGATGGCGGGCCAAAGCGCTTTTTGTTGCAAATTAAAATCCCGTACAGTATAATAGCATACAATAATGTCATACGATCATACAATAATGGAAGAGGCTGCGAACATCAAGAGTAAAATGCCCGTTTGAAAGGGGTGTTCGCCGAAATACAGCGTTTGCTGTGTTGGGGTCAGGGTTAAGAATCCTGGCACTGTCAGAACGATTTGCCCAAAATCGTTTGTGGAGTACTTTCGGTATTGCGGGCAGAAGGAAGCTGGATTATAGGGCCTTTTGCTTTATAGTCTATTTTTTTGCACAAAAACGGACTGAATTAGCATTGTTATGACGCTCTATGGGTCGAAAGGTGGACAAAAACGCAGCTGGATAAGAGGGTTAATTATTTTTTGAGCATGTAAATAGGACTATAAACATTAGGAGGAAATAGAGATGAAAGTAAAAACATGGAAAAAAACAATGGCAGCTTTGATGGGTTTGTTTATTTTGGCGGGTTGCGGAAACGGAGCCACTGAGGAATCATCCGCAGCGAATGGTTCGGCGGATTCAGATACATTCGTGGTCGGAATGGAAGCAGGATACCCTCCTTTCAACTGGACCCAAAATGATGACAGCAACGGCGCGGTGAAAATCGAGGGAGCTGACGGTTACGCAAATGGCTATGATGTTCAGATGGCCCAAAAAGTGGCGGATGGCTTAGGCAAGGAATTGGTCATCGTCAAAACAGAATGGGATGGCCTGGTGCCGGCATTGGTTTCATCCAAAATCGATGCTATCGTTGCAGGTATGTCGCCGACAGACGAGCGCAAAGAAGCAATCGATTTCTCGGATTCCTACTATACAACTGAATTGGTAATGGTCGTAAAATCAGATGGAGCTTATGCAGATGCGACAACTTTGGCCGACTTTGCGGACGCAAAAGTCACAGCGCAGTTGAATACGTTGCACTATGGCGTTATCGATCAGATTGAAGGCGTGCAAAAGCAACCGGCAATGGACAGTTTCACTTCCATGCGCGTAGCTTTGGAATCGGGCACTATTGATGCCTACGTTTCGGAACGTCCTGAAGCCATCAGTGCTTCAGCAGCTAATTCTGCTTTCAAAATGGTCGAATTGGATGAAGCGGATACGTTTGAATTGTCCGTGGCTGATTCAGAAATCGCAATCGGTTTGATCAAAGAAAGTGAATTGAAAGATCAGATCAATGAGATTCTGAGCGGCATCACTGAAGAAGAACGCATCCAAATGATGGATGAAGCAATCCAAAACCAACCATCAGCTGAATAATCTAGGTGGACGGAACATCAAAAAGGGGCATAAATTAAATGGAGTTTAGTTGGGTTATCCGCATCATCGAAGAAAACTGGAGACAGTTTTTATCAGGTGCGTGGACAACATTATATATAGCTTTAATCGGAACCATCATCGGACTGGGGATCGGTCTGATGATCGGCGTTATCCGTACGATCCCGGTTGCTGAATCGGGATGGAAAAAACACGTGTACAACGTGGTGAATTTCTTGCTGTCATGCTACATCGAAATTTTCCGCGGAACGCCAATGATCGTGCAAGCGATGGTCATCTATTATGGGGCGGCTTTGGCGTTTGATATTGATATGAACCGCATCTTCGCAGCGTTGCTGATCGTATCGGTCAATACGGGTGCTTATATGTCGGAGATTGTCCGTGGCGGAATCATTTCCATCGACAAAGGGCAATTCGAAGCCGCTCAAGCAATCGGGATGAATCACTTGCAAACGATGCGGAATGTCGTCATGCCGCAGGTGATCCGGAATATCCTGCCGGCGACAGGGAACGAATTCGTCATCAACATCAAAGATACGTCCGTATTGAACGTCATTTCCGTTTCGGAACTGTTCTTTACGACCAAATCGATTTCCGGGAATAATTTCCGTTATTTCGAATCATTCTTCGTGGCTTCAATCATTTACTTCGTCATGACCTTCACAGTGACGCGCGTCCTGCGTGCCATCGAAAGAAAAATGCAAGGCCCTGATAATTATCAGATGATGGGTGCAGGTCAAGACCAATTGACTACACCAGAATTAATGGCTCGCAAAAAACAAGCAGGAAGAGACAGAGCAAATTAATTGCCACAGGAGGAATCATTTGATGGAAAAAGTAATTGACGTACAGCATCTGAAGAAGAGCTTCGGTCAACATGAAGTGCTGAAGGACATCGATTTCAGTGTGAACAAGGGAGAAGTTGTGTGCATCATCGGTTCATCGGGATCCGGTAAATCGACGCTGTTGCGCTGCATCAATCTGCTTGAAAAACCAACAGCGGGAGAAATCATCTACAACGGCGAGAACGTCTTGGACTCGAAGCATGATATCTTCAAATACCGCAGTAAATTGGGGATGGTGTTCCAGCAGTTCAATTTGTTCAACAACTTGGATGTGCTGCATAATTGTACGGTAGGGCCTGTGAAGATCCTGAAAAAGTCCCAGCAGGAAGCCGAAAAGATCGCCATGGGCTATCTGGAGCAGGTTGGGATGGGGAAATTCATAAACGCCAAACCGGATCAGTTGTCAGGCGGCCAAAAACAACGCGTCGCTATCGCCCGCGCTTTGACGATGGAGCCGGATGCGCTGTTGTTCGATGAGCCGACATCGGCTTTGGACCCGGAAATGGTGGGGGAAGTATTGAAGGTCATGAAGGACCTTGCCAACAGCGGCTTGACGATGATCGTCGTGACGCATGAAATGGAGTTCGCGAGGGAAGTTTCCGATCGCGTCATCTTCATGGATCAAGGCGTTATCCTTGAACAGGGAGCTCCTGAGGAAATCTTCTATCATCCAAAAGAGGATCGCACAAAGCAATTCCTGGAAAGATATCTTACAAAATAACAAAAGAAGAACGGTTCTGCAGAAACTGCAGGTTCCGTTCTTCTTTTTCATTTTTATTCGATGATGATGATATCGTCTGCAACTGCAAAGGGTGCTTGTTCATTGATGTGATCGTAGAACATGACGCCATTGAGATGATCGATTTCGTGCTGGACTACAATGGCCGTGTAGCCTTTGTAGCGAGCTTTGTGTGTCGCTCCTTCGGCATCTTGATAAGCTACCGTAATGCGGCTATGTCTGACGACGAATCCTGGGACTTCGCGATCCACTGAAAGGCAACCTTCGCCGCCTTTAAGGCAGGCACTTTCAACCGAGTGGCTGATGATTTTAGGGTTGAACATCACTTTAGCCAATTCCGGAGGATCATCTTCATATTCCCCTGGTATCAGCAGCGCAATGATGCGCTTGGATACGTCGATTTGCGGAGCTGCCAAACCGACACCTGCGCGCAAGTTGAGTTGCTCGGCGATTTTTTCATCCTGACTGTTCGAAAGGAACTCCATCATTTCTGCGGCGATTTTCCGATCCTCCGCGGATAAAGGGAAAGTGACCAAGTCAGCCGACCTCCGCAATGTAGGATGACCTTCACGGATGATGTTATCCATAGTGATCATGCATGCATTCCTCCTTTTGCTGGTTTTTATATTGAAATGATTGGGCTAGCAAACTACAAAACACTTCACGTTACATAGTACACGTTTCGAAAAAAAAAAGCTAGACTCATCTTTTCCCTTGTAATAAAGAAGAGGTATGTGTAAAATAGGAAAATGAAAAAATGATTACACGACGGTGTGAGGTTTTTTTGACTCTATAGCGAAAGAAGAGATGATTTTTATGACAGTTGCTAAAGATTACATTGAAAAAGTCTATAAAAAGGTTGAAGATAGAGGCCCGCATCAAAAAGAATTCTTACAGGCGGTAAGAGAGTTGTTCGACACGATCGAACCAGCTTTGGAAAAGAATCCGCACTACATAAAATGGAACATTCTTGAAAGAATGGTAGAACCTGAACGCATTGTTTCCTTCCGAGTTCCTTGGATGGATGACAAAGGGGATGTCCAAGTCAGCAAAGGTTTCCGGGTCCAGTTCAATTCAGCTATCGGACCATATAAAGGCGGTTTGCGCTTCCACCCGACCGTCAACGAAAGCATCCTGAAATTTTTAGGTTTTGAACAAATCTTCAAAAACAGCCTGACCGGATTACCGATCGGCGGAGGTAAAGGCGGATCCGATTTCGATCCTAAAGGCAAATCCGATGCTGAAGTGATGCGATTCTGCCAGTCCTTCATGACTGAGCTGCAAAGACATATCGGTCCTACTCTGGACGTCCCTGCTGGGGATATCGGTGTGGGCGGACGCGAAATCGGCTACATGTATGGTCAATATAAGCGTTTGAATGGCGCTGAGACAGGTGTTCTTACCGGCAAACCGGTCGTCATGAACGGAAGTTTGGCGCGCACGGAAGCGACAGGATACGGTTTGGTCTATTACACACAAGAAATGCTGAAAGCGAACGGAAAATCGTTTGCCGGCCAAAAAGTGGTGGTATCCGGAAGCGGAAATGTTGCTATCTATGCTATCCAAAAAGTTCATGAATTTGGTGGAACAGTTGTGGCTTGTTCCGATTCGAATGGCTATATCTACGATGAATCAGGTATCGATGTCGCTCTGCTTCAAGATATCAAAGAAGTTCGTCGTGAAAGATTGACTGCCTACGCTGCCGAAAAAGCGACAGCGGTGTATAAAGAGGGCAGCGTCTGGGACTTCGACCTGAATTATGATATTGCCTTGCCAAGCGCAACACAAAATGAGATCGACAAAGACCAAGCTGAAAGATTAGTCAAAGCAGGCGTTTATTGTGTCAGTGAGGGCGCAAACATGCCGAGCACTTTGGAAGCTGTGGAAATCTATGCGGACAATAACATTTTTTATGGGCCGGCTAAAGCAGCCAATGCAGGCGGAGTAGCGACTTCCGCACTGGAAATGGCTCAGAACAGTGCCCATAGCCATTGGACTTTCGAAGAAGTCGACGGCAAACTGCAGGAGATTATGGCAAACATCTTTAAGACAGCTGAAAAAACAGCTGAAGAATATGGCATGCCGGGCAACTATTTGGCAGGTGCCAACATCGCAGCGTTTGTGCAAGTTGCTGACGCCATGATTTATCAAGGTTTGGTTTAAAAAAAACCAGCACAAATTTTTACAAAAAAAGGTCATTTCTTAATTGAAATGGCCTTTTTTCTTTGTTTTTTAGAGGGATGAGCCTGGGTTTTAATCGTATTTTCATAGTGGCGAGATTGTGATTTCGTGAATGAATGGAACGGCAGGGTATATTCCGCGAAAAAATAACAAACTGGTTATGAAAAGGGGCAGAAAATGGTTATCCAAAAAGAGGTAGTCATAATAAATAGACTGTTATACTTTTGAAAGCCCATTCCATCAATGAATCGCATATTTTTCAAAAACAGTTTCCGGAATTAAATGATACAGTTGTCTTGCGTCTGATTGTGACAATCTGCAAACATACATAATTAAAATGAATCAATAAAGAAACATCAAGATAATGATCCTGCTCGTTAAACAGTGAACAAAACCTTTTTGTTAAACGCTTACAATTAAGTAGCAATCGATATTATGTGCACAAAAAGTGAAAACTGTCCTTTTGCCTTGCATATATTTCGGATGCGTGGTAAATTATTCATGTAACAACTGTGAATTGATACAGTTGAAATCATCTGTATAAACCTCATCGGCAGAGATGAAATATCAAGGGAATAGAGAGGAAAGTGTTAGCATGGCTACAAAACAAACAAAAATCGACATTGACGCATTATTAAGCAGCACGAACACAGATTTTCGCATGGTCCAAATCATGGACGAAGAAGGGAATATTGTGAACCCTGAACTTATGCCAGATCTTTCTGATGAACAATTAGTTCAATTCATGACAGATATGGTATGGTCCAGAATTTTACATGAACGTTCAACTGCGTTGAATCGTCAAGGTAGATTAGGCTTCTATGCACCGACAGCCGGTCAAGAAGCAAGTCAATTAGGAAGTATTGCAGCAATCGACAAGGAAGATGTCCTGTTGCCTGGTTACCGCGATGTTCCTCAATTGGTCAAACATGGTTTGCCATTATCACAAGCTTTCCTATGGTCAAGAGGCCACGTGGATGGCAATAAATATGCAGCTGACCTGCAAGCTTTGCCTCCTCAAATCATCATCGGCGCACAATACGTGCAAGCTGCAGGTGTTGCATTAGGCTTGAAGAAACGCAACAAGAAAAACGTAGTCATCACATATACTGGTGATGGAGGAAGTTCGCAAGGAGATTTCTATGAAGGAATCAACTTTGCCGGATCCTACAAAGCACCTGGCATCTTTTTCATCCAAAATAACGGATGGGCGATCTCAACTCCTCGCCACGTGCAGACAGCTGCTCAAACTTTGGCGCAGAAAGCTGTCGCAGCCGGAATTCCTGGTATCCAAGTCGATGGAATGGACATCCTTGCTGTTTATGCTGTCACTAAAAAAGCAAGAGAATATGCTGTTGCAGGCAATGGCCCTGTATTGATCGAAACAATCTGCTACCGCTTTGGTCCGCATACTTTATCAGGTGACGATCCAACACGTTACCGTGACACTGCTGAATTGGAAGGCTGGCAAGCAAAAGACCCGTTGATCCGCATGCGCAAATTCTTGACGGCAAAAGGTCTGTGGTCTGAAGAAAAAGAAAATGAAGTAATCGAATCAGTCAAAGAAGAAATCAAAGATGCCATTAAGGAAGCTGACCAAGCGCCTAAACAAAAAGTATCTGATTTCTTGAAGAGCATGTTCGAAGAACCGAATCAAACTATGGCAGAACAAATCGCGTACTACGAAGCAAAGGAGACTAAATAATCATGGCACAATTAACTATGATCCAAGCCATCACTGATGCGCTTGCAATTGAACTTGCAAACGATCCAAACGTTTTGATCTTCGGAGAAGACGTTGGTAAAAACGGCGGTGTATTCCGTGCAACACAAGGACTTCAAGAAAAATTTGGAGAAGACCGCGTGTTTGATACTCCTTTAGCTGAATCCGGTATCGGTGGTTTGGCATTCGGTTTGGCCTTGGAAGGTTTCCGTCCCGTTCCGGAAATCCAATTCTTCGGTTTCGTATTTGAAGTAATGGATACAGTCGTAGCACAAGCTGCCCGTACACGTTACCGCATGGCAGGAACGCGTAATCTTCCTATCGTTTTCCGCTCACCTTTCGGTGGCGGTGTGCATACACCGGAATTGCACTCGGATAACTTGGAAGGCTTGATGGCTCAATCGCCAGGTTTGAAAGTGGTTATCCCTTCCAACCCATACGATGCAAAAGGTTTGTTGATCTCCGCTATCCGCGATAACGATCCAGTTGTGTTCTTGGAGCACATGAAATTGTACCGTTCATTCCGTGAGGAAGTTCCTGAAGAAGCGTACACTGTTCCTATCGGCAAAGCTGCCATCACAAAAGAAGGATCTGACGTGTCTGTCATCACTTACGGCGCAATGGTCCGCGAAGCAGTAAAAGCTGCAGAAACACTTGAAAAAGAAGGTATTTCGGTTGAAGTAATCGATTTGCGTACGGTTGCTCCACTTGATGTTGAAACGATCATTGCCTCTGTACAAAAAACAGGCCGTGTCGTAGTAGTCCAAGAAGCACAGCGTCAAGCTGGTGTGGGTGCAATGGTCATGTCCGAAATTTCTGAACGTGCCGTTTTATCGTTAGAAGCTCCTATCGGACGTGTAGCCGCTCCGGATACTGTCTTCCCATTTGGTCAAGCAGAAAACATTTGGTTACCGAATGCTACTGATATCGAGAATAAAGTAAGAGAAACTTATCATTTCTAAGAGCTGAAAGCTTGAACAAATACAATTCCATACCCTATAGAATTGTATTTGTTCGCTTTTGTGCGTCGGAAATCCAAAAATAGACAAACGAAGGGAAGTTAGGGAAATGTCTTTTAAATTCAAGTTGCCTGCTCTAGGCGAAGGTATCATGGAAGGTGAAATCGTTTCTTGGTCAATAAAAGAAGGCGACACCATCAATGAAGATGACACATTATTGGAAGTACAAAATGATAAATCAGTCGAAGAAATCCCATCCCCAGTAACCGGGAAAGTCTTGAAGATCGTTGCTCCAGTAGGCACGGTCGCAGTCATCGGTGATGTGTTGGTAGAAATCGATGCTCCAGGTCATGAAGAAGAAGGTTCTTCGGCACCTGCAGCAGCGACAGCTTCAGCAGCATCAACTCCAGCAGCTCCAGCAGCTTCAACTGGCGGACTGTTCCAATTCAAATTGCCAGCATTGGGCGAAGGTATCATGGAAGGCGAAATCGTTTCTTGGCCTATCAAAGAAGGCGATATGATCAATGAAGATGATACATTGGTTGAAGTGCAGAACGACAAATCTGTTGAAGAGATCCCATCTCCTGTTACAGGTAAAGTAGTCCGCATTGTTGCGCCAGTAGGTACAGTAGCGGTCATCGGTGATGTATTGGTGGAAATCGATGCACCTGGTCAAAATGGTCCGGCGGCAGCAGCTCCAAAAGCAGCGCCGACACAGGCAGCGGCTTCAAATGCGCCAGCATCAACAGGTGTGGTTGCGGCAGCAGCGAACCCTAACAAACAAGTCTTGGCTATGCCATCCGTCCGTCAATACGCACGCGAAAAAGGCATCGACATCACTTCTGTTGTACCGACTGGAAAAGGCGGACGCGTACTGAAGGAAGATATCGATAACTTCAGCGGAGTAGCTCCAGTGGCAGCAAAAGCTGTAGCTCCAGCAGTCCAAGCGCAAGCTTCAGCACAAGCGGCGGTCCAAGCGGCTCCTGTAGCAGCGGCTCAAGCGACACAAGCGACACAAGCGGCAGCGCCAGCACAACCATTCACTTCCAATATGGGCGAAGCGGAAACGCGCCAAAAAATGTCTCCGACAAGAAAAGCGATTGCGAAAGCAATGGTCAACAGCAAGCATACAGCGCCTCACGTAACCTTGTTTGATGAAGTAGAAGTGTCCAAATTATGGGATCACCGCAAGAAATTCAAAGATGTTGCTGCAGCACAAGGAACGAAACTTACGTTCTTGCCATACGTCGTTAAAGCTTTGGCAGCTACAGTACGCGATTTCCCTATCTTGAACGCATCCATCGACGATGCAGCTCAAGAAATCGTATTGAAAAACTACATCAACATCGGTATCGCTACTGACACCGACAATGGTCTATACGTACCGAACGTTAAAGATGCAAATACAAAAGGCATGTTCAAAATTGCTGATGAAATCAACAACATGGCAGCACAAGCCCACGACGGCAAATTGGCAGCTGCGGATATGAGAAACGGTTCAGTAACAATCAGCAACATCGGTTCTGTTGGCGGAGGGTTCTTCACTCCGGTCATCAACTACCCTGAAGTAGCCATCCTTGGTGTTGGAACGATCGCGCAACAAGCTATCGTCAATGCAGAAGGCGAGTTGGCAGTCGGTCGCGTAATGAAACTTTCATTGAGCTTCGACCACCGTATCGTTGACGGCGCAACTGCTCAAAAAGCAATGAACAACATTAAGAGATTATTGGCTGATCCAGAATTATTATTGATGGAAGGGTGAGAATAGACAATGGTAGTAGGCGATTTCGCAGTTGAATTAGATACAGTTGTTGTAGGGGCGGGACCTGGTGGCTATGTAGCTGCCATCCGCGCTGCACAATTAGGACAAAAAGTAGCAATCATCGAAAGAGAATGGATCGGAGGCGTTTGTTTGAACGTCGGTTGTATCCCTTCAAAAGCCTTGATTTCTGCTGGACATCATTATCAAGAAGCTTTGGATTCCTCCGTTTTCGGTATCACAACTGAAAATGTGAAACTGGACTTCTCGAAAACACAAGAATGGAAAGACAACAAAGTCGTCAAAACATTGACTTCCGGTGTTGAGTACTTGTTGAAGAAAAACAAAGTTGAAATCATCCGTGGGAATGCATTCTTCAATGACGGAGAAACATTGCGTGTCTTCACCGAAGATGCAGCACAAACGTATACTTTCAAAAATGCGATCATCGCTACTGGTAGCCGTCCGATCGAAATCAAAGGTTTCAAATTTGGCGGACGCGTCATCGATTCCACTGGCGGATTGAATTTGACCGAAGTTCCTAAGAAATTAGTCATCGTCGGTGGCGGTGTCATCGGTACTGAACTGGGCGGAGCGTATGCTAACCTAGGCGCTGAAGTGACTATCCTTGAAGGTTCTCCACAAATTTTGCCGACATTCGAAAAAGATATGGTCAAGTTTGTTGAAAAATCTTTCCAAGAAAAAGGTGTTACAGTCGTCACGAAAGCAATGGCTAAAGAAGCCGTCGACAACGGAGACAGCGTAACCGTCAAATATGAAGCAGACGGTAAAGAAGAAGTTATCGAAGCTGACTACGTAATGGTTACTGTCGGCCGCCGTCCAAATACGGATGACTTAGGTCTTGAAGTAGTCGGAGTTGAAATGACTGACCGTGGTTTGGTTAAGGTCGATAATCAAGGCCGCACAAATGTAAAACACATTTTTGCGATCGGCGATATCGTTCCTGGTGCTGCCTTGGCTCATAAAGCCAGCTATGAAGCTAAAATTGCTGCTGAAGCTATTGCAGGACATCCTTCTGCGGTTGATTACCGTGCTATGCCAGGGGTTGCCTTTACGGATCCTGAATTAGCGACCATCGGCTTCACTGCTGCTGAAGCGAAAGACAAAGGTCTGGATGTAAAAGCATCCAAATTCCCATTGTCAGGTAACGGACGCGCATTGTCGTTGAACCAGACAGAAGGCTTTGTCCGTTTGGTTACGACAAAAGAAGATAACGTGCTGGTCGGCGCACAAGTTGCCGGCGTGAATGCCAGTGAAATCATCGCTGAGCTTGGTTTGGCGATCGAAGCTGGAATGAACGCTGAAGATATCGCGTTGACGATCCACGGTCATCCATCGTTGTCCGAAACAATCATGGATGCTGCTGAATTGGCATTAGGCATGCCGATCCACATCTAATTCCAAAATAGTCACATGTAGAGAGAATCCGGGTCCGGATTCTCTTTATTTTTTTTGTCATGTATAATATAGTAGAAACAGGAATCAGATGGAGGTAAGAATATGCAACATTACGACTATCCGTTCGAAGTGGAGTGGTCCAAAGAGGAAATCGTCAAAGTCATCTCTTTGTGGAA
>OBJT01000247.1_pt1 | contig 14356 bp, 13 predicted proteins | sample 1519861 | NCBI WGS metagenome assembly OBJT01 (sample SAMN02401118, study PRJEB22541) | soil metagenome, isolate JX
TCATCTCTGTTGGGAAATTTTTTGCTTTTGTTTAACTTGAGCGCTAATTCTTTATCTGTGGTGGGATAAATGTCGGTATTAACGACATCATAGAGAGGAGATAGCGTAGGTGAGGTATTATCCTGAGCCGAATACAGTAATGAATAATTCTTTAGATGCGCATCGCCATTACCGACCATGCAGCTGAAGAGTACATAGCGCCAATAATGTTCAACCTGCGACTGGTCGCGAGTAAATAAACTCACAATCTTGCCACCAGTTTCATACGATCCACTGTACTTATGGTCCGAAGTTTTTCCCGATAGCACGCAGAAATCCTCCATAGCCAGACGCTTATCCTGTTGAATATCGAAGCGTTCCATAATAAAAAGTTCTTTATTATCCGATAACCAAAAATCTGCCACTTGGAGTCCGCAAAGTTTTGCGAGAGACATGCAAATAAACTCATTTTCAGCGAGTCGCGGATACTCTTCATCCCCTGTTTTGGCAATCAAATTGGGATACAGCACCGTACCGCGACTCTCAGTACTGATCATCACTTTTGGTTGCACACCAGAAATTGACGTTTGCAGTAAATATTTATTTAGCAAATATTGAAACGCACTCTCTTTATGATCCCAATGCAACAAGTCATCAAGCTTTTCCGGCGAAGGGCGTGGGAAGTTTATGTCACTTTTGTAAGATAATGCTCCAATACCTGTATCCTGCTGTAAGGCCAGAAAGAGCATGTCGTTGACATTACCAACATATCGGCGAAGCCGCTCTGCAATATGATAGCGTACATATCCTTCAGGAATATTCATTTCAAAGATGTTGAATAAGCGACTGCCGTTGTAACCAAGACGATTATCAGCAAGCATTGTTAGTGAAACAGCCCTGGCGCGTTCGGAATCATAGCTAAAATTATAGCTTCCCTTCTCATGCAATAATCTCCCGCTGTATTCACCACCACTATAAACTTCAATATGCCGTATGGGCTTGGCAAGCTGTGTTAAATCAATCATCTTTAAACAACGCCTCCAATTCATCTAACTGTGGCATACCGGCTGACTGCACCGAGAGCTTCATCTCCAGCGCGTTCAGATAGAGGGTCAATGCTTTAAGGGAACCGGAATAAAGGCCATTTTCTATTTGTGAAATGACCGTTCGATGGATTCCCGCATGCGTGGCCGCAGTGCTTTGTGTCCACCCTTTCGCCTTTCGTTTCTCTTGGCACTTTTGACCAATCTCAAGCATACCCGGCAGCATAGACCCTCAAATGTTGTTATATAGCAACAAAGTGCCAATAATGAACTAAATGTTATTATATAGCAACATTCTGGCGAGGTTTAACTATCAGCTACACTTGCTAGGTCGATCACAACTATGAGGTCTCCATGGCACAACATTCAAATATCAATCATGCTTGGCTGCTCGCCTCTCGCCCCAATGGCGAACCCACCAAAGACAACTTTCGTCTGGTTGAACAACCGATTCCCGCATTGAACGACGGTGAAATGTTGTTGCGCACCGTTTACCTGTCACTTGATCCCTACATGCGCGGTCGCATGGATGACAGCAAATCTTATGCGGCCCCGGCTCAGCTCGATCACCCCATGGTGGGTGGGACGGTCTCTCAAGTTGCCGAATCACTGCATCCTGATTTTAAAGCGGGTGACTGGGTGCTGGCAGGCAGTGGTTGGCAGAGCTATGCCGTTTCGGATGGCAGCGGCGTCAGTAAAATCGGCAACCTGCCCCATCCTTCCTGGGCGCTGGGCATTCTCGGCATGCCAGGGTTCACCGCCTATATGGGGCTGCTGGATATTGGACAGCCAAAGGCTGGTGAGACGTTGGTGGTGGCCGCCGCGACCGGCCCAGTGGGTGCAACCGTTGGGCAGTTGGGCAAGCTGAAAGGCTGCCATGTTGTGGGTGTCGCCGGTGGCGAAGAAAAATGTCGCTATGCCATTGAAAAATTGGGTTTCTCAGCCTGTCTGGACCACAACAGTGAAGATTTCGCTCAGCAGCTGGCTAACGCCTGCCCTGATGGCATTGATATCTATTTTGAAAACGTCGGTGGCAAAGTGTTTGATGCGGTATTCCCGTTGCTGAACACGGCAGCGCGCGTGCCGGTTTGTGGTTTAGTCTCCAGCTACAGTAGCGGCAACCGCCTCCCGCAAGGCCCGGATCGTACTCCACAAATCCTTAGTGGCATTTTGAAACGCCGCATCCGCCTGCAAGGTTTCATTATCTTTCAGGATTATGGTGATCGTTATCCTGAATTTTTGCAGGCGATGACGCCCTTGGTTGAGCAGGAAAAAATTCACTACCGCGAGCATATGATTGAGGGTTTGGAGAATGCGCCACAGGCATTTTTCGATATGCTAAAAGGGAAGAACTTCGGTAAGACCGTGGTGAAGGTATAGGATTAACCAGTTGTCTTATAAGTGTTTTTGCACTTTGCATAGCTGCAATTGAGATATGGCCTGCACCGGGCGCATGAGAAGATATTAACCTGAATGATCACCCTCGGGAGTTCTCATGTCGCTCATACTTAAAGTCAATTCGCAACAAGCTGAAGCCGCCGTGCCATTACCTCAACAACCCGCCCATATTATCCGTGATGATGTAGAAGCTATCGCGATTGCCCATCAACTTGCGGCGACATTTGCTCGCGACGCCGCCCTACGCGATCGCGAAGGCATTTTACCGCTAAAAGAACTGGATGCGTTTTCGCAGAGTGGCTTATGGGCGATGGCGGTCCCCAAACAATATGGTGGTGCAGGTGTCTCCTGGACGACGGTAGCAAAAGTGATTGCCATTATTTCTTCAGCCGATTCCGCGCTCGGCCAACTGCCGCAAAACCATTTGGCGGGTGTGGCACATCTGGTTGAAGACGGCAGTGAAACGCAAAAACAGACGCTGCTCGCTGAAGTGTTGGCGGGTTTACGCTGGGGTAATGCGTTCTCTGAGAAAAACTCACCCACGGTCGCTGATTTCCAGACTCGCTTTCACCGTGAAGGCGAGGACGTGGTGATTAACGGCGAGAAGTTCTATGCCACTGGGGCCCTGCTGGCTCACCGTATCCATGCCGTGGCGCTGGATGAACAGAATCGCGCCCATCTTATCGTGCTGGATCGCAACACGCCGGGACTCACCGTCATCAACAATTGGTCCAGCTTCGGGCAACGCACCACCGCCTCAGGCACTGTGCTGCTGGAAAATGTTCGTGCATCGATTTCACGCGTCATTCCTGCCTACCAGGCATTTGAACGTCCTACCGCTGCGGGGCCCATTTCGCAGATTATCCAGGCTGCCGTCGATGCAGGCATTGCACGCGGCACGATTGAAGATACCCTGCGCTTCGTTCGTGAGCGCTCCCGCCCCTGGATTGACAGCGGTCAACAGCGTGCCTCTGATGATCACTTCACGCTCGCAGCCGTCGGCGACTTAAAGATAAGACTGCATGCGGCTGAAGCGCTGTTGTGGCGTGCTGGTGAAGCCATTGACCGCGCCCTACAACAGCCAGATGAATTGCAGGTAGCAGAAGCCAGCGTGGCCACCGCTGAGGCAAAAGTGCTGACCACGGAAATCGCCATTCTCGCCGGTAACAAGCTGTTTGAACTGGCGGGCACGCGCTCAACGCTTCAGGAATATAACCTTGACCGGCACTGGCGTAATGCACGTACTCACACCCTGCACGATCCGGTGCGCTGGAAGTATTACCATGTGGGTAATTATTACCTCAATGGCACGCCACCACCGCGTCATGCCTGGAGTTAGTCATGGCGAAAGCGCGCGGCAGGATGGTCAGCGCTGAGGCGAGGCTGACCCAATAGCCTTTCGCGCAGCGTGGACGGTTGCGCTGGTATGCTGCGTAGCCGCCCACGTTGACGCAGCACCGGCATGACATAAGTGATGAAATCCGTGAAGCTGCCGGGGCTGATTGCCCAAGCCAGGTTAAAGCCATCAACGCCGGATTCGGCGGCGAAGGCGTCCAACTGGTCGGCAATGCTTTCAGCACCGCCAACCAAAAGTGGATGTAAGCCACCAATACCGATGTACTGAGCCGCATCGCGCAGCGTCCAGCGCTTCTGGTCGTCAATTCGCGTCAGGCTGGCGAGAGCCGATCGGCATGCATCGGTTTCACGAAATGCCAACGGGGTATCAAGGTCTTCCTGAGACCAATCAATACCGGTCCAGGCGGAAAACAGCGCTAATGCCGCTTCCTCACTAATATATTGCTGGTAATCACGTAATTTGGCCTGGGCTGCCTTGTCTGATTCCGCTGTAATCACCGTGATGGCAGTGACAAAGCGCAACGAGCCACTGTCGCGCCCTTCTGCTTCAGCTAGCGCGCGAATGCGCTGGATATCCTCGGCGATAGCCTGCGGCGTGATGCCGCCAAGAAATATCACTTCTGCATTACGTGCTGCGAACTGCGCCCCGCGGCTGGAGGTACCGGCCTGAAACAACACGGGCGTGCGCTGTGGGCTGGGTTCACTAAGATGTGCATCGGGCACCTGATACCAGCGACCCTGGTGGTTAATGGCGTGCACTTTAGTGGGATCGCTATATAAACTGTTGTCTTTATCACGATGCACGGCGCCATCTTCCCAGGATCCTTCCCACAATTTACCGGTGACATCGAGAAACTCCTGCGCGCGTTCATAACGTTCATCATGGGGAATCTGTTGTGTCAGTCCCAAATTGCGCGCGGCGGAGTCCAGCATTGAAGTCACCACATTCCAAGCTATCCGACCTTGCGTTAGGTGATCCAAGGTGGTGAATTTTCGGGCCAATAAGTAAGGATGCTCATACGTGGTTGATACTGTGATACCAAACCCCAAATGTTGGGTGACAGCAGCCATCGCAGAAACAAGCAGCAGTGGGTCGTTAACTGGCATTTGTGCTGCCAAACGTAGCGCAGTATCCGGCTTGCCTTGCCAGACATCGAGTTGTCCAAGTGCATCGGCAATAAACAGAGCATCAAAGCCCGCCTGATCAAGTTGTCTCGCAATCTCCGTCCAATAACCTAACTCGGTGTAACGATGCGCCTGGTCATCGGGATGTCGCCACAATCCAGCGGAAATATGGCCAGGCACATTCATCATAAAGCCAAAAAGTAAAAACGGTGTGCGGCTCATCCTTAACTCCTTAATCAGGTATGACGGCGGTTGCGCAGTGCACCTATAGCCAGCACGATGAAAATCAGAACGCCGGTAGCCACCTGCTGCCAATAGAAATTCCAGCCCACTAATAGCAAGCCGTTGGCAATAAAGCTCAGTAACACCACACCAAGCAGCGTGCCGAAAACGTTCGGGCGACGAGAAGGCGCAAACGTTGCACCAATAAAGCTGGCCCCGATAGCATTGAGAAGATAGGCATTGCCTGACAGCGGTACCCACGCTTTCACATTGGCTGCGAGGATCAAACCGACAATACCGGCAATCAAGGCGCAAAGAATAAAGACGATAGCAGTGAGCCGCTTAACTGCCACGCCGGAGTGCTGCGCCACGCTATATTGCTCTCCCATCACGCGTAATGCGCGCCCGGTCGCACTGCGATGCAATAGCTGATAAAGCGCCAGCGTGACCAGTAATAGCAGCCACAACGGCACCGGGATACCGAGTAGAGATCCGTGTCCAATAACGGAAAACCCGTCGGGTAGTTTCTGGCTGAGCAAATACACAGGTTGCCCCCCATTGGATGAGAGCTGTTGCACGCTCTGCCCTATAAAGAGGGTTCCCAGCGTCGCAAGGAAAGGTTCCACACCCAGTTGAGTCACCAGGAAAGCATTAAAAACGCCGACCAAAAGCGCCGCGGTTAACGCCAGTATCAGTGCGAGCGGCAAGCTGGTTTGATGAACGATCAGCGTGACAAAAACCAGACAAGCGATATCGATAGCCGTGCCAACGGAAAGATCGATGGCGCCAATGCGTGTCACCAGCGTCATGGCCAGCGCAACAATCGCAAGAGGTGCAACGTTATTCAAAAATACGCTACGAATGTTCGAGATAGTCGCGAAGCCGGGTGCGGCAAGAATAAAGAAAAGCAGCAGAATAACGAACGTTAGCACGATTAATCCGCGCAGCAGGTTAACCTGCCATTGTTGTCGAGATTGGAGCGGCCATGTTTGGTCAGACACCTTGCGTTCCTCTCTGTTGACGGCGGCGTAGCAACGCGGTGAGCGCCACGACACATAAAATCAAGACACCTTCCACACCATTGATCCAGTAGCTCGATACGTTAACGAGCTGGAAACCATTGCTAATCAGACTGAGGAAGAGTGCGCTAATAAGCGCCCCTCCCAAGGTTGGCACCAGACGCCGTGAAAACACCACGCCCAACAGCGCCGCCGCAATCACCATCAGTAAATTGTCATTTGCACCGGGAGAGCTGCCACTTAACAGAGAAACAGAAGCCACCGATGCCAATGCTGCACTGGCACCGCAGAGTACATAGCTCAATGCGCGATAGCGCTTTACACCCATTCCCGCCGCATTCGCAGCCTGAGGGTGACTGCCCACCGCTTGCAGGCGCAAGCCAAAAGCCGTGAAGCGACTCAAGGCAATAGCGATTAATGCCAGTAAGAGAAAGCCCCAGCCCAGCCAGGACACTGCGAAAGGACCGTTAGCAATCAAAATATTTTGCAGTTCGCTGCTGGCAGAAACGGAGGCGTTTCCCGTTAACACCATTTCCAAGCCAATCGCAATATTCATGCTGGTGAGCGTGGCGAGCAGCGGCAAAATGCCCAGCCAGACGATAGCAAAAGCATTGAACAGACCGACGGTAGCACCAGTAAGGAGGGTGAGCAGCAACGCAACGGGTGTGGAGTGCTCTGTCGCGATCAGAGTGGCAAACACTGCTGCGCAAAGCCCAAGGTTTGCAGCAATGGAAAGATCTATGCCGCCAGAAATCCCCTGCACTCCTCCGCCGCTTAAAACCAGCGTCAATCCCAATGCCAGCGTGCCGACCACTGCGGTTTGTTGCAGGACATTACCCAAATTGGTCAACGTCAGAAAAATGGGTGACAGCCAGGCAAACACCGCCAAAACCAGAATGATAATGATCAGAGAAACATGCTTTAGCCATTGTGTATTACGCCCTGACCGTGAATGGCTATTGGGCGCAGAGTGAATGACATCGCTCATGATGCGCGCTCCGTCAGTGTTCCTGTACCCGATGCCCAGGAAAGGATTTCTTCATGGCTAGTGGATTGAGCGTCAAGCGTTGTGACCTGTTCTCCACGTGCCAATACGATGATGCGATCTGCCAACGTCTGCAGCTCCAGCAGATCGGTTGAAAACACCAGAATCAGTGCCCCACGATCCGCGAGTTGCTGTAAGGTCTGGTAGATAGCCGCTTTTGCCGCAATATCGACACCGACAGTTGGCTCATCCAGCAGATAAAGCTGAGCGTGGGTGTTGAGCCACTTTGCCAACACCACTTTCTGCTGATTGCCACCAGAGAGCTGACGCACAGGTGCTTGCTGGCCTGGTGCACGAATATCTAGCTGCTCAATATTCGTCGCGACCAGAGCATTTTCCGCCTGGGTAGAAACACCACCCCAGCGGAGTAAACGACGCACCGTGGTTAAAGTGACGTTGTCACGCAAACTAATATCTAACGCGATGCCATTGGCCCGTCGGTCTTCGGGGACAAAAGCGATGCCGCGTTTGACGGCCACGTGAGGTGTAAGGGGGATTCCCTGCTGGTCATTCAATCGAACCTGCCCGCTGACGCCAGACTCCAGCCCAAATAGCGCGCGAATCAGGGCTTTCCCTCCTGAGCCGAGCAAACCCGTTATCCCGACGATCTCACCTTTGCGACCCGAAAATGAGATGTTTTGAAATCGCCCTGATGCGCTAAGCTGTTTCACTTCCAGCACCACGTTGCCTATGCGGTGGACATCACGCGGCGCTATTACCTGTTGCGCATCGCCCACCATGGCACTGATTAACGCACCAGACGTGATGTGTTCACCACGAAAATGCGCGACATCTTTTCCATCGCGCAGCACCGTGACGCACTGACATAACGTCTGAATTTCATCAAGATAATGAGAAACATAAATCAGCGCGATGCCCTGCTGACGCATGCGTTCAATCACGCGAAATAGCGCGGTGACTTCGTGTCGTGCCAACGCGGCAGTGGGTTCATCCAGCACGACGACACGGGGGGAAGTTTGCAACACCCGACAAATTTGTATCAGTTGCTGTTCTGGAACGCTCAACGAACCAATCAAGCGGTCAGGATCAAGCTGCAAGCCAAAATGTTGTTGCAGCAGTTGCTGTGCTTGCTGCCGCATCTTTCGCCGTAGAATGAAGGGAGTGCGTGGCAAGCGTGGTTCATTACCCAGTAACAGTGCTTCGGCAACGGTTAACGATGCAGGCAGTAAACGCTCCTGATGGACAATCGCAATCCCCTGGCGCAATGCCTGCGCCGGGTTAGAAAGCGCGATCACTTCTCCGTTTAACCTGATATCTCCATGATCGGCAGAATGAATGCCCGCAAGCACCTTAATCAGCGTGGATTTACCTGCCCCATTATGTCCAATCAGTCCATGCACTTCTCCGGCATGAACGTTGAGCGAAACAGATTGCAGTGCGGGTATGCCGTCAAAGGATTTGCTGATGTCCTTCAGATGCAGCAGCGGTGGATTATTTACCATCCGTCTGACCCAAGGTTTTCTGCGCTTCTGCCGCGTTATCTTTGGTTACCAGAATAGCCGGCACATAGGTGGCAGGCGGCAGTGAACGGTCACCTGCAAGGTACTTCGCCACGTTCTGGACGGCGGTTTGCCCAATCACGTAAGGTTGTTGCGCGACAACGGCTGCCGCACTGGATTTGGGATCTTTCACTAATGAAACCACATCCGGGCTGCCATCCACTGCATAGGTTTTAATTTCATTACGCCCTGCAGCGTCAACGGCCTGAGTCGCCCCAATTTGCGGCACGTCCCACGCAGCCCAAATAGCCTGTACCGATCCCTTCGGATATTTATTCAACAACTGACTGATTTGCGCATAAGCGTCCTGTACCGTATTTGGAATAACATCTCGCAGTTCAGGTTGGATAATTTTTATTTTCGGATACCACTTCAGCACGGCTTTCAACTGGTCATAACGCATGGCAACCACAGGGACACCATAAAATCCATTAAATACCAGAATATTTCCCTCGCCACGCAGATCATTCACTAATTTCAGCGCCAGTTGCTCACCAATATAAAAATTGTCTGATGTCGTTACGTTAATACTGGATGGGCTTGCCGTATCAACAGTAAATAAAGGGATGCCAGCATCACGAATTTTCTTTAACCAAGGCTCCAGCACCGATGCTGTGCCCAAGGTTTCAATAATTGCATCAGGTTTTTGCGCGATAAGGGTTTGAATTTGGGCGATCTGTTGGGATTCTTTGCGGCCTCCGTCCAGCGCAATTGGCGTTCCACCCAGGCGTTTCACTTCATCAACTTGCCCTTGATAAGCTTTTAAATCCCAATAGTGGTCGGTACCTGCCACCGTAATGCCAATCCGTTTTCCGGCCAAAGAGAGTGCAGGTGCCTCTTCTGCATTTGCAATAAGGGAGTGACTTAAAAACAACGATGCAGAAGCCAAAAACAGACCTGCCAGGCGGTGCTTTTTCATGGGTTATATCCCTGGAAATAATAAAATAAACAATGTTAGTGGGTGTATGCGATGCAGCGCATAATAGGAAATTAACACAGCGTTATTTTATCCTTAATGCTATTTTCTCCTTAGGCTAGTTAATGAATGGAATTACGGGAGAATTCATTAGCCACGGCAATAACGGTTAAGTTTATTCCTGTCACCTTCTGATAGGCTCCTGCCATCTAACCAGGAGGCACCATGAGTTCTTTGATCGATATCTTTACTAGCCATAAAAGTGACCGTAGCTTTACCGACCAACCCGTTGACGATGCGGTATTAGATCGCATCATTTCTGCTGCGTATCGCGCACCGACTTCGGTGAACTCACAGCAGGTGTCATTAGTTGTGTCTCGTGATGCTGCTAAACGCGCGCAAATCTCGCAGATCGCCGGTGGTCAGCCCTGGATTGCGAAAGCCCCGGTCTTTATTACCTTGGTGCTGGACATGCACAAATCTCAGGTTGCCATGGCCGCTGTCGATCGCCAGCAGCTGGCACATCAAAGTATCGAGAGTATTGTGTCGGGTTCGACGGACGTGGGTATTGCCTTGGGTACTCTCATGGCGGCCGCGCGTGCAGAAGGGCTCGGTATCGTGCCAATCGGCGGTATTCGTCGTGTGCCGCAGGAACTCATTGCCTTACTGGACCTGCCAGAGCACACCTTCCCGGTTGCGGGTGTCGTGATAGGTCATGTTGATCAACCTGCGGCGCAGAAGCCACGTCTACCACTGGCGACCTTCCGACATGATGAACGTTATCAACGTGCAGGTCTGGAGCAGCATATTGCCGACTATAACAAGGAAATTTTGCAGCACTGGAAGGACACCGGGCGAAATGATGGTGAAAGCTGGAGTGAAAGCGTGAGCGGCTATTACAGCAAAGTTTATTTCCCGGATGTGTTGCCCGCGCTGAAGAAGCAGGGATTCGGCAACGACAAGTAGTCAGTCTTTTCGGTCGCCTTGAATGGCGACCGAACAACGAAATTATGCAGTGTTTGCCTGATGCGTACTCAGGTGCAACAGGTTTACCGCCCTTTCTTTTTACGCCCAGGCTGTGTAAAGCGCTGGCGGCCTGCCGGTTTTCCCGCTGTTTTATCGCTCTGTTTTGGCCCATTCATGACGGGCTTCTTCGCCGTAGTGGCGGGTTTCTTTTTCGCCTGCGTTTTCTGCGTTTTTTGATCTTCAGAAGAAGAGTCTTCAATCAAATTAAACAACTCGATCAGTTCGTCGTCAGTCAGATCGCGCCACTCGCCCAGTGGGATACCCTTAAGGCTCACATTCATAATGCGTGTGCGCTCAAGTTTCGTCACTTCAAAACCAAAATGCTTAGTCATACGACGAATCTGGCGATTCAGGCCCTGAACTAAAATAATACGGAATACAAAGGTCGACTCTTTCTTCACTTTGCATTTTTTGGTTACGGTACCGAGCATTGGCACGCCGCCCGCCATACCAGTGATAAACTCATCGGTAATCGGCTTGTCGACTGTAACCACGTACTCTTTTTCGTGATTATTGCCAGCACGCAAAATTTTATTCACCAAATCGCCGTGGTTAGTCAGGAAAATCAGACCTTGAGAATCCTTATCCAGACGGCCAATGGGGAATACGCGCTTACTGTGGTTAACAAAGTCACCGATATTGTCGCGCTCACCCTCTTCCATGGTGGTAATGATGCCCACGGGTTTATTCAGTGCGATCAGCACCAAATCTTCTTCGTTGCGCGGTTCAATCAACTGCCCATTAACTTTAACTTCATCACCGGCAAACACTTGCGCACCGACGCTGGCGCGTTTTCCATTAATAAAAACGTTGCCTTGTTCGATATAGCGGTCGGCGTCACGGCGTGAGCAAATTCCGCTCTCGCTGATGTATTTGTTCAGGCGGGTCGATGAGTTGGGCAGCATGGTTCCTCCGAAAAAAAACGGACTATACAGCAACCTTAGACGTTGTGTAAGCCGCTGTTAAACATCACCGCATTGATGCGCATTTTAATCACCTGAGCGTAACAGCACACTAACATTGTGGTTGTTCTCAATAAATCGATCGGCGACAATCTGCATCCATCGTTTTTTCTTATGACAGAGCCATTCCGCCATGACCGAATCTCGCCACACCAACAGGCTGGCATCCTTGCGTACTTTTCTGGCGCGTTTTTGGCCGCATCCACTACCTGGAGCCAAAAAGCAGATGGCGATGGCCAGTCTGGGGGCGGGTATAGGCTTGATGATCACCAGTCTTACCAGCCATTGGCTGCTGGGTGAGGTGAACTTATGGTTTGTGGCACCGATGGGCGCATCGGCGGTATTGCTTTTCGGTTTACCCAACAGTCCATTAGCACAGCCGTGGTCAATTATCGGCGGCAATCTGGTCGCAGGTTTAATTGGTGTCACTACCGCAATGTATGTCCCTAACCTGGCGCTGGCCTGCGGTATTGCAGCTGGCTTGGCGATTTTGCTGATGTTCCAGTTACGCTGTTTGCACCCACCCAGCGGTGCCGTGGCGTTAACGGCAGTACTCGGTGGCAATGGCGTGCAGCAATTGGGATATCACTTTGTGCTGACGCCGGTGCTGCTTAATTCGGTGTGCTTAGCACTGCTGGCCTTGATCTTCAATAATTTGGCCGGGCGTCGCTACCCTCATGCGCTGGCGTCGAATGAGCCTAAACCACAGCCGGTCGCACTGGACGTTCCTATCACGCGTGACGATCTCCATAAGGCGTTGGAAAATGGGCAGCTGTTGGATATTGATGAAGATGACCTACAACAGCTGCTACAACGCGCCGAAGAGATTGCGATTCGCCGCCAACAGCAGAATGTGCAGCCGTTAAAACGCGCCAGCTAAAGCCACTGATACGCCGCCCGAATTTCAGGTGCGGCTCACTTCACCACCGAACCCATTCACTTTCACCCTATCTTCAGTGATTTCAACCACCGCAAACGGGACATCGCCTGGCCCATCCAACATGCCTTTCATGGTATAAAAGCCTGTTTGACCGATGCGTGCAAAGTTGCCGCGATGGTCATGACCAGAGAAGCAAAACTGTATGTTGTAACTAGTGAAGAGATCCACCAGCACCTGTGCGTTCATCAGAATATGCGTGGTATGCGGTGCCAGCGGGTAATGGCCAAACACGCCCACTCTCTCGCCCTGCTGTCGGGCTTCAATCAGCTGTTGCTCAATCCACGCTAACTGTTGCTGCCCCACTGCCCCATTCCACGGCTGGGCCTGCGGTTGCTGCTGGGCACGCAAATCAGCCAGCAATGTCTCTGCTTGATAATAATCATCGCCGTTCAAAGCATTGCAGTAGTGGCTGACATCATTGCCGTCGTACACAATAAAGCGCCAACCTGCTAAGCGGAACGCGTAATAACTTTTGGGCAGCGGCGCGCGGTTATTCAGATGCTGTGCGATCGTCTGCACATCGTGATTCCCTAACACCACCGCATGCGGATGTTCGAGACGGTCGTATAACGTTAAAACTGCCGCATAGCTTCCCCAGTGGCGGTCCACTAAATCCCCCAAGGTCACGACAAAGTCGAGCAGCTGTTGATTCAACGCTGAAATCGCCTGTGGGAGTTTGTGCAGCGCGTGACGGTAGTACAGATTGTTCGCGATGTCTGGGGCCACATCGGCATATTGGGGATCGGCAATCAGGCCAAAACGCAGCGTACGATCCAAGACGGTAGGACGTAAATCAGGCAACGCATAAAGTTCAGCCACATCGCCTAATAACTCGCGCTGTGATGAAGTCAGTGGATGCGGATGGGTCACGGGAAGCACTCCTTAGCGGATACCGGCACGCATGAATGACTGAATAAACTGACGCTGAAAAATCAGGAACAACACCAATAGCGGCAAGGTGGTCATCAGCGTGGCGGCGCCAATTAATGCCCACTGTACGCCCTGCTCCGGTGCAGAAAACAGCTGTAAACCTACGGTCAGTGGTCGTACATTGACCGAGTCGGTGATCACCAGCGGCCACAGGAAATCGTTCCAATGGAAACTGATCGACACCAGCGCAAAAGCAATATAAATCGGCTTTGCCAGAGGAATATAGATTTTGCGCAGAATGTAAAAGCGGCTGGCACCTTCGACAATTGCCGCCTCTTCCAGCACTAAAGGAATGCTTTTAAACGTCTGGCGCAGCAGGAAGATAGCAAACGCGGAGGCGAAATAAGGCAATGCAATACCGGTCAAAGTATCGCGCAGACCAAGTGCACCAATGGTTTTATAGTTATTCAGTATCAGCACATCAGGGCTGATCATCAATTGCAGTAAAATCAGCGCAAAGATAACCCCGGAGAATTTCATTTTGAAACGCACCAGTGCGTAAGCCGCCATGGTTGCCAGAATCAGCTGTACCACCACAATCATCAGCACCAGCAGCGTGGTGTTAAGGAAATAGCGCGCAAATGGGGCGGCATGCCAGGCTTTAACAAAGTTCTCAAACGTCAGTGGGGAGAACAAGCTGAAGCTGGCTTGATCCGATGCCGGATGTACGGCGACCCACAACGCGACCAGAATCGGCAAAAACCATAATAAAGCAGCCAGCCAGAGGGTGAGATTAAGACACACCTTGCCCAAAGAGAGAGATGTCTTCATTGATAATGGGCTCGCTTGTCCAGCAGGTTGAATTTAATCAGTGCAATCGCCGCCAGAATCACCAACAGCACGACCGTCATAGCGGCCGCCGCTGGCATATCCCA
>OBJT01000248.1_pt1 | contig 14329 bp, 11 predicted proteins | sample 1519861 | NCBI WGS metagenome assembly OBJT01 (sample SAMN02401118, study PRJEB22541) | soil metagenome, isolate JX
CCGTAGGAGTTGCGGCCGGAGAAAGAGGCGGGCAACAACCCTGAGCGGCGCAAGGTGTCGGAGGTGATGGTGCACATTTTGGTGGAAGCGTTGCACGCCACTGGACCGGGGTATTGAGGCGTGCCGGGAGCAGGCTGAGATGTGTAAGTGGTCAACTTGCCAAAATTTTGCGCAATATACGCGTTAAACGCGTTGCCCACGGTGCGCAATTGTTGCCCTACCACCTGAGCTTGTTTGCTTTCGGTGTCGCGTTTGAGTTGGCTGAGTTGCATGCTGCCCAACCCAATGGCAATGGTCACCGCCAACAAAACCTCCAACAGAGAGAAGCCTTTGGCGTGGCGGGGGAACACAGGGGTTTTGGCAAAAAAGTGGCGGGACATAACACGCTCCGGACAGAGATTTTTTTCATCCTAAAAGAAAAACGCTATTTGTCCACCGCTGGCTTAATAAAAAAACCACAGAAAATTGCCCTGTGGTTTTTTATGGGTTGTGGCGCGCAATTATTTATTGCGCACCGGGGTGCGGGCAAAGCGATTGGGGCGGGCCACAGGAGACGGTAATCCGTTTTCCACTGCGGTGTTCACTGGGTTGTCCACCGTGTTTTCAACAGCCGCGGGGGCAGCAGTTGGGGTGGTGGGGTTTTCGTGTTTCTCCACGGATTTCTTCTCCACCTTTTCGGCAAACTGCGCTTCATAATTGTTGACGGCGCGGTGGCCTTGGCGTTTCCACACCTCGTTCCAATCTTTGGCGCCCTGAGGGCGCACGCGTTCGGCTTTGTATTTTTTCAACACGTTTTTGATGTCTTGAGGCGACAACTCAATTTCAAAACGGCCTTTGTCCAATGGCTCACAGACTTTTTGCACCTTGAACACAATCGTGGCGGGCTTGCGTTCCATGGTCAACTGCATAAAGGGCGGTTCGCCTTTTTTGCCTTTCATCAAGGTGGCCACCGGGTGGCTGGTCGATTCCAAATCGTTGAGGAACAATTCATGGGGGCTGTCTGAAGGAACAAACTGAATTTTGTTGCCCAAAATCCATTCGTCAATCCGCTCCACGGGGACATCGTATTTTTCCGACAACATGTCCCGCAAATACAACGCGTTGAATTGACGTTGGGCGGCAATATCCCCAGCCCCGTCGGCGTCGTACGCCCACTGTGCGCCAAAATCGTTGCGGTACGCTTCCAACGTCAATTTGTACTGCAACTCAAAACGTCCCGCGCCGTTGGTGGAAATGGTAAACACCCCTGGATTGAGCGCGTGGTAACTTAACGCGTCCACCGCTGCTTCGGTTTGCGCAATAATGGGCTCACAGGTGCCGCGGAACATCACTTGATAACCGGAACTGAGCGTGTTGCTGCCGGGGCTGCACCCTTTCAATCCATCGGGCAACGTGCTGCGCACTTCCGCGGAGGAGGGGCCAATAAACACGCATTGGGATTCTTCCCATTCGCGTTGCTCGCGGTTCCACTTTTTGGTTCCGTAAACACTGCCGTTTTCAATTTCCCGTTCCACCAAGGAGGGGGGTATTCCGCGTTTGTTGATCAAGTATTGGCGCACGTCGTCCAACGTGTCGTCTTTGCGTTCCGGCGGGCGGAAGCCTTTGGGGCCTTCGTCTTCGTCGTCTTTGGCGGCAACCACCCACTCGCCTTCCAACTCTTCGGGGAATTGGGTGGCCAGCCAGTTCATGGCTTTGGTGTCTTTCTTTTCTTCGTCGTCCCATTCCATCAAATGCACCACCAAATCCACAGCCCCGTGCCCGCCGGTTCCCACGTTGCCGTTGTACCAGGTGGAGGTTTTTTTGATGATAATATTGTAGCCGTTGTATTTCCATTTGTTGCGGTCGCCGTCTTGATTCCCATCGGCGCCCAGGGCTTCCAGAACCCGGCTGATTTCAATTTCGTCCAATTTGGCGCGTTTAAGTTTCCAGCGCTCCAGTGCGTCTTGGTTGGAATGGGCCGCGTTTTGTGTGCTGTCGTTCATAGTTGTCAAAAATATCCAAGGTTTTTTCAATTCTATCAGATCTGTGGTTTTTCGCCAGATGACTTGTCGGAACACTGTGGTATAATTGAAACACTTCCGCACGAATTTTTGTCATGAGCAAAGACCTCTTTCATCCGCGCGACGCGATGAACGCTTCCGAAGCCCAACTGAACCAATGGGTCAGCAAATTGCCTCACCCCAACGCCAAAGAGTGGCGGCAATGGCCGTTCCCTCTGTTCCGAGCTTTGCAACTGCAAAACCCTGTGTTGTTCGGCAAATGGTTGGACTGGGGGTGTTCTTTAACCGCCGCCACCCCTTTCCGCAATGTGTTGAAGCGAATGGCGGAATTGGAAGAACGCACGATTACCGCGTTAATGAAAAAAGACCCCGACGTCTTGCATTACATTGCTCAGCGGGGCAACCGTTTGGAAATGGAGACCTGTTTGGAAGTGTTGTCCAAAGAATACCCTCAAGGATTTGATCAGATTTCTTTGGCGCCTTTACTCCACAAAAGCGGATGCGACGACAGTATGTTTTCGGATATGGCGATGAGCGGCATTGTGCACGGAGGATTTAACCCCAACGATTTGCTGGTCGCTGTTAAAGGAGAGTTGCGCCCCAGCAAACGCTGGGCGTTGTCCTACACCGACTACGCTGAATGGCGGTGGCGGGAAGGAACATGTGGGATTACGCAGACCGAACACAAAATTTATGACCGTATTAACCATTTGGAGACAGGGGTTATCAAGGGGGTGGATGTCACCCCTCTATTAGAAATGGGTATGTTGGTGGCCGCTTACGCCTTTAAACAGCACTTGGTGGTCAATGACACTGTGGAGCAATTGCAGGTGGAACGCAAAAATTTGTCTTGGCAGCGGATGGCGGACACATTAGCCTACAACCTGCCTCACGGAAGACAGATGTACTCTTCCGCCGCGCAACGCTTCACTTTCACCTCCTCTCAGTGGATTGAGATGTTTGATTCCTTGTTTGAAGACGTGTTGGACATTCGCATGGTGGACAACGACAAACACACGGTGTTCAACTTTTTGCACCGTTGTCCGCAGTTGCCCGAAGAGGTGCGACTGCATATTGCGAAAAAAGCTTGGGACACCAAACCGGCGTTGGTGCATTTGAAGGGCCGGCGCAGTCAAAAATCGTTCTTGGAATTGACCGAAAACACAACTTGTGCGGTGCGCCAACAAGTGGAAAGCTGGGCGTTGTTGGCGAAATTTGACAACACGCTGCGCCACCAGACGAATAAAAACACCACCGAAAAATACAAAGGAGATGTGGGGGCCCCCCGGCGGCGGATGTGAACAACGAAAAGGGGCCTCTCGGCCCCTTTTTGGTGGTTGGTTTTCGGTGTACAAAAAATTCAGCGTGATCCAAACACCACAATGGTTTTTCCGTGCGCGGTGAGGCGGCCCTCTTCTTCCAATTCTTTCAGCGCCCGGCCCGCCATTTCCCGCGAACAGCCCGACATCTTGGCCAACTCCTGACGGGAGGCCTTGATTTGCATCCCACGGGGGTGGGTTAAGGCTTCTGGGTTGTGGGAAAGCTCAATGACCGCGCGCATGACGCGTTCCCGGACGTCCACAAACGCCAACCCCGAGGCTTTGCGGGTGACACTTAACAAGCGTTTGGAAATTTGCGAACCGATTTCAAACAAGATTTTGGGGCCATCGGCGGCCAGCTCATTGGCCATCAAGGTTAACAATTTTTCGTACGAAATTTCGGCAATCTGAGAGGGGGTGCGGGTTTTCAAGGTAACGTTTCGCTTGTGGCTGGGGTAAAACAGCCCCAATTCCCCAATGAAGTCTCCTGGGCCAATATAATTGACCACCAGCTCTTTTTCTTTGTCTTCGCAGACATCATCGTCTTCGTCATCACCCGCCGCCTTGATGTTGCTTAAAGCGGCGCGGGCCACGGGGAGAGATTGGGCGGGAGATTCAGAACCCTCATCGGTGTCTTGTTCGTCTCCGGACACAATCATCAAAGACCCACTGATAACAAAATACAACAAGTCGGCTTTATCGCCGGGAACAAAAACGTTGCGCTTGGCGGGATAATGCCGTTGTTCGCAATACGCCAGTAAACGCGACAACGCAGGACGATCAAATTCAAAAGCGCCTTGATAGGGTTTAACGTTTGGATATTGGTGAGGGACAAACTGCATAATTTTTTTCTGCTTTTGTGGACTAGGTCACATAATGCACAAAAAAATGCTTTGGTCAATCACATTTTTTTAAATTGTTTTTTTCTCTCCAAAAGATCGGGGTTGACAGAATGCCCTAAAGATTCACTAATGATGAGTTTGTCCACGTGACTGCAAAAAAGATCCCAAGCGGGAGTGGCGGACACACGGCTTTCGAGGGTTTTGCGAAACAGCACAAGGTCGCTTAATTGCGTGGAATCCAAGTGGGGAAGCAAATTTTCTATCAGCGCGTGGCGGGTTTCATCGCTGGCGCCGCTGCAATTGGGGGATAAAATCATTTCCCAAACAGTGGGAGAGTATCGAGAAGATGGGAAAAGATCTCCTGGCACCACAAACGTATTGAGAAGTTGGTGACCGAAAGGTGATGTCACTAATTGTTTCCACACCCCACTGGTTTCCAAAAAGATTTTTTTCTCGTGCTCCTTCTCGCGCCCCTCAGATTTGGTCGTCAAAAATGTTATCAAGCCGTACAACATCGGGGCCATTTTTATATAAGTGTTGCATCCGTAATCGTTGTGGTCGGCCACCGCCACCTGAAGGGCGACGAAGTGGCGTTGAATCATTTCCAAATCCCAACCGTTTTCCACCAAGGTATCCCAGACTTCGTAGTCTTTGCAGTAGGACAACAACTTAATCAATGTTGATCCAGACACCTCTTGAAAAATATCTTTTTTTGTGCGGCGCTGATTGAGGGATGTTAAAAAATCGGTGCAACTTATCTTCATCCGCGTGTTGGGAAAAACATGAGACAAAGGTTGATCGTTTACCGCGTCGAGCAATCGAGTGGGATGTTGGGCCAATGTTTTGCACAACATGTCCCATTGTGTATCGTCCATCATTTCCATCACATCGAACAGACGTAGGGGAGTTGTTTGATTTAAGGAAACGGGAGACGACAAATTGTGAAGCAGCGAAGAGCACGCCTCTGCGTCAAACCAGCCATTTTGCAAAAACCATTTTGCCCACTCTTTTCGGCCCAATCGGATGGACTGATCCAATAAGCTGTTGTTTTGCCCATCGCGGGCTTGCCGCCATTGGGTTTGTTGGTCAAGGGGAAAGTTGGAAAACATCTCCACAAACCGGGTGGGGTGTTCATAATTGAACATCACTTCAAACCAGTACGGCAGATTTACATTTTGCGGGGGCATTGGGGTTTCTCTTGGGTGGGCATGGAACGCAATAAACTTTGTTTTTGTATAAACGCGTCAAAAACCGGTGGGATATCGGAATTGGGACTGGGAAATTCCAAAGAGCCCGATTGAATGTCGGCGTCCCACTCGGCCAACCATTGGCCTCGAATATCGGGGAATTCGTCCAACCATGTGGTCAAAGTGGTTTGAACAAACACCGCAAAATCCTCGTCCTCTTTAAAATCCGAGGAATTGTAGCCGTACATGGAATTGATTTCGTCCAGCGCGCAACAGGCTAAGGCGCGTTTTGTAGCGGCGTTGTTGACAGAAGGATTGTTGCACGCCCATCTGAGCGCGGTTTCCGTGATGGAAGCGGGGTAGGAGTGGGCCCGCCATTGCCCCGGTTTTTTCGCGTTGCGGTATTCCTCCCAGGTGTTGGGACGAGCCAACAGGGATTCAAACATCAAATCAAACAGAGGCGAACCTTCCGGCGTGGTCAACATTTTCTCTATCAGTTTGTGGGTGTACTCAGCGGGGGTGTAGTGACTGCCTTTGCGGAAAAAATCCCCCCAGGCCTTATTAAGGGTTTCCGAATCCCTGTCCGCCGTGTTGCTCCAGCACGTGATCAAATGGGCTTCAAACCATTGCGCCAATGTGTTTTCCAGTTGGGGAAGACGGGTGTCCAGCCAGTTGTAAAGTTCTTTGGCCAATGGCGGGGCCACCAATGAGGTGGGGAAAGAAGATTTGTCCGCGGCGCTCACGCAAGTAAGCATCAGCACATGGTCGCGTTCCGTCCAGTGGGCAAGCGTGTGTGGGGTTTGGGTGTTGCACCAGGGTTTGTTTTCCGCGTAAGGAATAAAAGCGTTGAGAAAACGCACAAAGAAACGCCGAAACTCGGGGTTGCGTGAATGTTTTGTGCTGGCAAATGTGTCAATCAACACTTTTAAAGGAGAACGGCCTTGATTGTCTTTGAGTGTTTCATTGGGTTGAACAGAAATTTCGTCAAACTTTTTGAGATGTTTTTTTAAATCCGAGGCGCGTTGGCTGGCCAAGACCGCAAATACGCTGTTGGAGCTTTTTTCAAATTCGTTGGTGGGCGGGGCTTGGTGGCTTTGCAAAACCTTTACAATAGCGTTGAATTCGGAATTGTCTGAACTCCACTGCCGCGCGCAGTCCAAAATTGTGCTTTTGTCCGCCGCCACCACATCCAAATTGGGGTTGTGCGCTAACAGCATTTGCGCGTCTTTCCATTTGGCGCATTGCATAATCAATGTTTTTCCTTTGGCGTTGGGGCGGTTGATGTCCCACCCTTTCTGAATCAACACTTCCAGCAACTGTGGGTTTTCCCACAACACCGCTTTTGTGCATCCAAACGCCAAAGGGTTGTCGTAGGACAGTTCTTGCATTTGGGTTAACTCCGAAGAGCTCAGACCTTTTAACACCTTTTCCACTTGATCGGCCCGCAAATGTTTTCCCAAGGCTTCCAAAGGGGAGTTCAAGCGCTTCTCCCCAAACACGTCGGCCCAAGAAAAATCGGGCAGAGTGGGCAACATTTCATATAAGAATTGAGCGGAGCGGTCTTGTTGAAGATTGCGCTTGTACCAACGGTACCATAAAGGCGCGTCGCCCATGGGTGTGGTTAAATCGCTGGGCGCCACAATCTTCATTTCAATAAATTGCTGCAACAGATCCAGGGACAAAGACCGAGGGTTTTGTTTTAGACCTTCGCCCAATGGATCGCATATCAACTGTTGTGCTGTTATCATTGTTCTATTCCGCCGTATTTAAAGAATGTTTGAGGTTGAATCTATGCTGTTGTATTACAGTTTGCGTCGGGCCACACTGGTGGCCTCCATGGATTCCAAAGCTGTGTTCAGAAAAATTTTATTGAAAAACGCCAATGTTTCGTCGTTCAATCGTTCTTTATAGGTGTCAAAAGTTGAGGGCTTTATGACGGTTTTCCCTTCGTGGTTTACACTGGACGTCTCTTTTGTCAAATCATTGATCCAAGCTTGCAAAAGGAATGTATGGTGAGGAACCGTGTGCAAATTGTTTTGCACCACGGTTCGAACATACTCGTGTTTGTTCCACGCCAGCATGGTTTGCAAAGAGCGGCGGTTGTACAGCATCTCATAAGTCATTGCTTGCAAAGCGGCCGCGGTTAACAGTGTCCACACCGGATGATCCAAGGGAATTTTTTTCCGCAGAGCCCACGTTCCCAACCACGCCCCATGATACGCAGGGAATGAGCCTATGCTGTTTTGGTTCTTGGCTTCCTGCACGGACGCTTCCAGCGGAGCGGACACGCGCTGGTACCAAGGGTTGTTGGAAGGCACTTTCAATAGCGCGTTTTGCAGACGCACCCAAGGGGATTGGGCAGCGACTTCCAAATTGATCAAATCGCGCAGACGACTTTCCGATTGGTTTTTGGGCAGACGGTCAAAGGTCTGATACCAACGGTCAACGTCCACCGCCAAAATTTCCAAACGGGTGTTTTGCCAATCTTGAAAATGACCAGAGAACGTCTCCACGTGCTTAATTTTGAGATTGGCGTTGCGGTACAGCATCAGCAAAGTCATGTACAAGTGGTCGTGTTCGGTCCACCCGTCAAACCCTTCCAAAGGCTTGTCGAGATTCAACCAACCATCGGGGCTGTCCACTTGGTGCAAGAAAGCTGTCACGCGGGTGAAAAAATCGATATTGTCTTTGTTTTCTTTGCTTAAGTGTTGTGTGTCATAGCCCATAGCTTTTTCACACAACGCCCGCACGAAGCTGCGGCCGGCGTTGTCCACCAATTGATCATTTTCTTTATCGTGCGATTGCAAACTGGACCACCGGCGGGACAAATTGCCGTATTTTTGTTCGGCAATCACGTGGAACATCGAATCAATGACTTCATTTTTTTTACGCTTTTTGGCGCTGACGGGGGTGTCTTTTGCCGTACTTTTAATATATTTTTTGATTTCAGTAATAATTGCGGACGCCGAGAGATTGTAACTGGTCCAATTTTGTACGCGGTCCCATACGGTGCCTTGGTTGTCGTCGCTGGACACCACATTGGCTCCGCATTCCAACAATCCCTGCGCAACCTTCCAGGACGGCGCGCGCAATAAATTGCTGGCCCCGGTGTTGTCTACTTGCTCAAGATCCCATCCGTGCGCCAACAACACAGCCGCCAAGTCTGGGCGGCTGTAATTGAGCGCGTTGATGAGCGACACCCGGTGGGGCAACAAGGCGTTGGTTTGAAGAGCCGTTTTGTCTTGAGGGGATAATCCGTTTAAAATTTTCTCGGCGGTTTGGGCCGAACAATACGGGAACGCGGCTTCAAAAGCGGTTTTGGTTTCCGGTGGCCGACTGTAATGGCCAATATCGTTTACGGGGGTGTTCCAATCGAAATTCAAGGCGCGCAATTGCTCAAACACAATATCGCTGGCCGCTGGTGAATTTCCCCCGTTTTGCAAAAAATACAACCACGCGGGGGTGTTGGGGGTTGATTCCGCGCTTTCCACAAAATGCGCGGCGGTCAGCACCCCTTGATCCAACAACATTTGCGCCAATTCGGGCTGCAAAGCGGAAGACTTTTCCGGCGAAGGTTTGGTTAACAGTTGGTAATGCAACGTCATACGGGTCCTTGAGTTTCTGTGTTTTTTTGTGCTATTGTTCTATTATGACAAAAAAATCCCAGATCACAAATATGTGGAGGCCACCGTTGGATTTCGCGCGGTGGCGTCTTACGGACAACAGTGGGTCGTTTGCGGATTGCCCCGACACTGTGGGGGAAATCCCTATGGGCGCTCACGTGGGCGCGTTTGGGGTGCAACGCAAGAACCATATCCACGAAGGAATTGATTTGTATTGTTCCAGTGGCGCAGTGGTTCGAGCGGTGGAGCGCGGGGTGGTGGTGGTGGTTGAGCCGTTCACAGGCCCGAACGCGGGAAGCCCTTGGTGGTTGGACACCCAATGTGTGTTGGTGGAAGGGGCCAGTGGGGTGGTGGTGTATGGCGAAATCGCCACCGAGATCCCCGTGGGGAGTGTGGTGGACGTTGGCGCGCCTTTGGGCACAGTGGCGCGGGTTTTACGCGTCAACAAAGGGCGACCGCAAGATATGCTGCATTTGGAATTGCACGCACCGGGCACCCGACAATGCCCCGAGTGGACGACCGAGCGCCCCGCAACGTTGCTTGACCCCACTCCTTATTGCCTCAGTTGGGCGTGGCGGGATCAATTGACTTTAACTTGAGCGCGGCCTGTGTTTTTGGCGTTGTACAAGGCTTGATCGGCGCGTTGGATCAAGGGCGTAATGGAGTTTTCCAACGGATCGGTTTGGCTCACGCCTAAGGAAATGGTGACAATCCCCCGCTCCGAACCTTTGTGTTCAATATTCTTCTCCACCACACAGCGCAACAGATGTTGGGCCTGTTCGTGCGCGTAAATTTTATCTTGGGACGGAAACACCACCAAAAACTCCTCCCCGCCCAACCGCGCGGTAATCACATTGGGATGGTTTTGGTGCAAATCTTGCAGACATTGGGCAATTTGAGTTAAACACTCATCGCCTTGCACATGACCGTATAAATCATTGTACCGTTTGAAGTGGTCAATATCCAACAAGACGGCGCCCATGACCACTTGATCGTCAAAGTACGGTTGCAACGCCGCGTACAAACCGCGGCGGTTGAGTAAACCAGTGAGGGGGTCGCGGTTGGCCAAATCCCGCATATGCGCTTCTTTTTCCCGCAACTGCCGCATCAGACGAATGTTGTCTTCAAAAATCACCGCGCCGGCCACCGCCACACTGGAAACCGCGATCAAAAACAGATGCAACACAATCATGCGCTGGTAGGCTTGTTCGGCGTCGGTGGCTTGCACCAACTGCAAGGGGCCGCCTCCAACGTAGGTAAATCCGTAGGCAAACACCATGGCGCTGAGCATGCCGGTGGCCGCGCCTAACCCGCGGCCCTTAACCACTAAAAACATTAACGAGGGGGCAAACAAGAACAAGTATGGCAAACGTTCTTGGCTGAAAATCACCGCCAGCATAGCGCAGTTGATCAGCGTGGCAAACAAAAAATTGGTTCTCCACTTGGTGGATTTCAAACGCGATATGGCTTCATGGGACAACAGCAAAATCGAGGTGGTGAAAATGGCAATCGAAGAGGCGTTGCGCAACCAATACGGCCAGAACATATCCCAGCGCGCTTGACCCATCAACACTTGCACCCAACAGTACCCCAACGCGCTGCAAGCGGGAATGGCAAACAACCCCACCACCACCATTTTGCTTAAGGCGGGCAAACTGATGGGAAGTTGGTGGTTGAACTCTTTGTGCAGAAAATACCAAATGCCTGTATACTCCAACACATTCAGCGCGGTCCACAACAACGAGACTGGTGAGGGAATTCCTATTTGCAACCGCACCGCCAACATTGCCAGCGCGGCGGGAACAAAAACGGCCCACGGGGGGACATTCAAGCGGCGGCGGGAAACCAGCGCGGCGCCCACCACAATGCCATTGAACGGCAAAATCCAACTCAGTCGTGGGGTAATCATCCACTGCATGCTTAATTGAATAAGCAACCACCCAATCACTCCAAACACCATCATTTTGCTCAAGAGCACAACATTCTTGAGCGTGAAGAGGTTGGAGGGGTGAAAGCCTGCGGTGTTCATAGGGGGCAATGGTAGCGGATTTTCCCTCTCTTGCAAGTCAAACTTTTGGCGTAACGCTTGAGTGGTCCACGAAAGTGTGAAATAATTAAGCAATCTTATTGAGGTGAATGCATGCCAACCGTTCCCAATTCTGCACCCGCCCCCGTTTTTTCGTTTTCCACAGATCAGTTGGATTTTTTGGAACGTACGGTTCAGTCAATCAAAAACGGAAGATTCTACTCTCCTTCTGAATTGTGGCAGTTTCCGGATTACATTTGCGCAAAAATGGGGCTCAACTCCCAATCCCCCATCCAAACGCGACAAGCTATCACTGACCGTTTGTGGGACGCGCAAGAGGTTTTTATCGACACCGCGTTTTCCAACAACCACCCCAGAACCGATGACCTGCTGCGCAATTTTTACGATTATTTGATGTACGAGAGCTCCAACCCTGTGTGGGTGGACCGCATGGTGTCTCAAGGTTTGATCCGCGCGCTCAAAGCTCCTTTTGATGATCTGTTTGATGGCTGCACCAACCCGCACAAACTGGCCCATATTCTGCGGCACACAGGAGTGAATGTTCAAGATTTGGTCGGGGAACAAACCTGGTTTTTCAGCTATTTGGTGGACAGCGAAAATGTTTTGGCGTTGCGAGGGGTGGCGCACGCGTTTCCGCATCTGCTCGCATTGACCCCGTTCAACACCCCTGACAATGGGCGGGCAATTGTTGAACATATGGCCCAATACGCCTTGCACAAGCATCAGGAAAACCCCGCCAACTCCAAACGCCTGGCCTTTTTGGAGGAACTGTTGTGTCCCACCTCTGTTTTCAACGCCATCCTTCCGCCGGACATGCGGGCGGATCCTGTTTCCTTGGCTCCGCGCGCGGATTTTTTACTGAACCACCCATTGCCTGCGGTGGTGCGCGACCACATTTGGCCGCAAGCGCGGGCGCACGTGTATTCCAAAGATGATATTCTTTTTCATCTGCGCATGGTTGTGCGGCAACAGTCTCAACGTTTGATCAATGGCGAGCCGTTGACGATTCTGGACGAGCACATGCCGTTTTTGCATTATTTCCGTCAATTGTCCGTGGTGGAACAACTTCAAATTGTAGTGATGGGGTTTGGAGTGACGGTTTGCAAAAACACAACAGATCCATGGAATCCCAAAGACCGTTGGGTGGCTCACTTTCCTATCGGAGAACGGTTCAAATCTCCTGCTCTTCCCACTTTATCCTCTTTTGAAGAGAACCCCCACCATTGGTTTTTGGTGGCCAAAACCAACTTGGAACAAGAAAGCGCGGTTTTGGAACCACTTTTGACCCAATTGGGGGTGGTGTTTACCGCCCAAGACCTCTTGGACGCCACAGAAGACACGGCGGAACGGGTGGTGGGGCAGACTGTCTGTTGCGATTGGCACAAAGTGTTTTTGCGCGAACACCCCCTTGCCCAACACGTTTTGCTCCACGCGGCGGTGGGGAAGGAACACCCCAAAAGTGTTAAAAAGATGTGATTCATTTCACGTTCAGAACACACCACCTATACTGTGAGGGTCAAAAAACATTCCTTTTCGTGGTTACTCTTCCCTCCTGCCTGTGAAGACTTTTCCACAAGACCGCGCCCTTTGGCGCGGTTTTTTTGTCCGATTTACAAGTGAAGCGAATGTGATATTCTGATCTTATGCCACAGCGGAGACCTTGATATGGCGCGCGCAACACATGATGCACTGGGCTGGGTGCGGGACACAATGCAAATGCGCATTTTGGCGCAATTGTTCTCGCAGCGTTTGGATGGGCTGGTTTTAAAAGGCGGCATGGCTATGCGGGTCGCGCACTACCGCCACGCGCGGGCCACCAAAGACATTGACTTGGACGCGGATCACGATTTGCCGCTCAGCACCTTGCAGAATTTGGTGCGCAAATCCATTCAGATGGCCGCGCGGGACGGTCTGTTGCAGCACGTCGTGGTGACTGAGCCCAAACAAACCGACACCACAGCGCGGTGGAAAATTTCCGGATTGGATCCCCGCACCCAACAAACATTGCACTTGACGGTGGAAATTTCGCGCCGCCAAAACATTGATGTGGCGCACACCCGTAGTGAGTCCACGGACGAGGGGCATGATGTATTGGTGTACCGGGACGAAATCATTGCGTTCCAAAAAATCAAAGCGTTGTTGTGCTCCACGCGGGAAGCACCTCGAGATATTGCCGACTTGTATTTGTTGATTCAAGCTTCGGTGGTTTCTCCTGTGCCGCATTTGCGTAAATGGATTAACGAAGGCAACATCGCCAATATTGAAGAAATGTGGCGCAAAATCGAACGCATGGATCAAGCGATGTTCCGCCAAGAAGTTTTGCCCTCCCTCCCTCCGACCCCTGATGGACAAATTATGTTCCAAGATTGGGACAAAATTCGCTTGTGTGTGGGAGAGCAAGTGGAAAAATGGCTGGTGGAAGCCCGCGCCCGGATTTCCACCGAGGCGCCCGTGGTGGGGTGTGCGCACAGCGGACGGAGTAAAGTGGCGTGAACGCGTCCTGGAAAATCCAAGCGTTGCAATTGTTGGGGCGAGCGGACGCCCCACGGGTGTTTGGACGCCAGGAATTGATTGCGTATTTTTCAGCTCATGATTTGCAGGTGCCGCTGCGGACGTTGTTGCGGGGATTGCAGGAATGGGAACAAGCTCATTTGGTGACGCGCGCGGCCCAAGGCGTGTATCTCAACAGTCAACACAAGTTTCCTTTGGTGGCTCCGGCGGAAGCCGCGCATTTTTTGCGCAAAGAAGCTGTGCTCAGTCTCACATATGTATTGGGAAACACTGGGGTGTTGAACAACCCCAGCCATTGGATCACCTGCGTGTTGCCCTCTTCGGGCAACAAAGCTCCCACCGAAGTGGAGATGGACAACGGGGTGGTTTTTCGCTTTGCGTATTTGAACGATGAGTTTTTCAACCCTGGGTTGGTGGGGGCGTTAGAACCACACACACAAGTGCCCACCGCTACCCCCGAAAAAGCTTTGCTGGATTTGTTGCATTTGTCCGCCAGTCCTCGGGGCAGCAAACGTTGGTCGTTGCCCCCCGTGCACGATTGGGACGTGGAGGATTTGGATCACCACCGTTTGCGCGAATTGGCCGAGCAATTGGGTATGAGCAAACCTTTATCGGTGTTTTTGGAGAGCGTGCAAAACAACACCCCGCGGGTGCGAATTCCCCGCCGCACTTTGTAATTCACATTTTGCGGCTTTTGTTTACCGCGTCGGGTGTGTTCAATTCTTTTTCCAACCGAGCTTTGAGATAATCGGCGTAAAATTGATCCAATTTTTCTTGAAGCACAGGTATCATCCATCCCG
>OBJT01000250.1_pt1 | contig 14250 bp, 12 predicted proteins | sample 1519861 | NCBI WGS metagenome assembly OBJT01 (sample SAMN02401118, study PRJEB22541) | soil metagenome, isolate JX
TGGCAGCTTCGGCAAGTTTTGCGACACCACTAGGTTATCAAACCAATTTGATGGTATTGGGACCGGGAAATTATCGTTTTAGTGATTTTATCAAGGTGGGCTTACCGATGAATATCTTCATCGGGTTTATTACGGTGATACTGCTGCTGTTGGTATTTCCAATTCAACTATAAACATAAAACGCCCTGAGTGATTCAGGGCTTTTTATGTGATATTCAGATGTTAGAAGTGAATGTCGATTCCGATATAAGGTCCCTTGAAATCAAATTTAAGATCATTTTTCTTGTAGTCATCCAATTTAATATCTAAGATTCGATAGCCTGCTTTTAAGCCGACATCGACCAGCAGATTATCAATAAAGTTATATTGTAACTCGGCTAGCGCATCGGTGATCTTGGTATCATTGAAGTTGCTATATAACAGTTCGCTTTTGGCACTGAGACCTGTAAATGGTAGCTTGACCCCAGCAGATCCATAGATCACAGGAACGGTTTTATCAATGTCAGTATTGCTTGCAGATAAGGTTTTGACATGGCCATTTAAAGTGGTTGCACCTAAACCAACATCTGCATCGATGATATTGTCTAAGATCTCATAATATAAAATAAAATCGGTATGATCGATATCAAGATCATAAATCGGTTGGCCCGCGACTTCTTTTTCAGTTTGTGATTTTAAATTTACATAGCGAATTTTAGCATTTGGTAGTAAAGGGATAGGGTGTTCAAATGCAAGAGAGATCTGAGCTGAACCTTTACGTTCTAAATCATATTCTCTATAACCCGCATATGGATCTAACAAAAGGTTATCTGCACCTGTGTGATTGGATAGAGAGCTTATATTATTTGGCTTAACTTGAGCTTTTCCATCATAAAACCAATAACTGGCATCAGCTTTTACACCAATCACATCCGCTTGTGCTAGCCCACAAAGGCTTATTCCTAAAGCCAAGATTGATATTTTTAATTCTTTCATCGTATTGTCCTAATTCATATCAAAAGCGTAATGAATTGTTGTGAATTCATCTGTGATTGGGCGCATCATATAGTGAACTAGGCAAAGATGCAGTAGTCTATTTTTAATTTTTTGCAAAGAGACAACAACAATGACAGAGCTAGAAAATGTGAAGGATTATCCACTGTATGTGGCGGGTAAAGCGGTGAGTACAGGGCAGTGGCTAGAGGTTCAGAATAAATATCAGCAGAGCGTTTTTGCTCGTGTTGCTGTGGCAGATGACAAAGTGCTAGAAAAAGCAATCGTAGCCTCAGTCAAAGCTGAAGTAGAGATGGCCGCATTAAAACCGTATCAAAAGCAAAAAATCTTACTGCATTGTGTGAAACGATTTAATGAATTACGTGATGAATTGACCGAAATTTTAATTGCTGAAGGCGGCAAACCACGCAATGCTGCGAGTGCAGAAGTTGAGCGTTTGATTAATACCTTTCAGTTGGCGGCAGATGCAGTCACTCAAATCGATGAAGGTCGTGTGTTACCTTTGGCAGTTACGCCTGCAGCAGCACGCTATCGTGGCATGGTCAAGCAAGTACCGATTGGTGCTGTATCTCTCATTAGTCCGTTTAATTTTCCACTGAATTTGGTTGCACATAAAATTGCCCCTGCGATTGCTGCGGGTTGTCCATTCGTACTGAAACCAGCGAGTTTAACGCCGATTAGTGCGTTGAAAATTGCCGAAGTACTGGCAGAGACGGATTTACCGAAAGGGGCATGGTCTATATTGCCTTGTGAACGACAAGCTGCGGATATTCTCGTGACCGATGACCGTTTTAAATTGCTGAGCTTTACAGGTTCTGATCAAGTCGGTTGGGATATGAAAGCACGTGCAGGCCGCAAGAAGGTAACTTTAGAGTTAGGAGGTAATGCTGCGGTACTCATCGATGCGGATACGGTGGTCGATGATGCTTTGATTGACCGTTTGATTGGTGCTGCATATGGGCATGCGGGGCAGATTTGTATTAGTGTGCAGCGTATCTTAATACATGCTGATATTTATGCTGAAGTGAAAAAGAAACTCTTGGCAAAGCTGAAAAAGATCAAAGCGGATGATCCAACATTATCCACTACATTGGTGGGCCCAATGATCAAATCAGCGGAAGCAACGCGTCTCAAAAAGTGGATCGATAAGGCAGAAAAGAAAGGTGCAAAAATATTGATCGGCGGAAATCTACACGGTGTTTTACTGGAACCTACATTGCTAGAAAATGTTGATGCCAAGCTTGAGATTTATAAAGATGAAGCATTTGGCCCAGTCGCAATTTTAGAAAAATTTAAAAACTTTGAGCAGGGCATTGCGACTATTAATCAAAGCCGTTTCGGGTTACAAGCAGGAGTATATACCCAAAGCCTAAATCATATGCTGTATGCATGGGATCATTTGCATGTGGGTGGGGTGATTATCAATGATGTTCCAACCTTCCGCGTTGACAATATGCCGTATGGCGGCGTGAAAGATTCTGGTTTGGGCCGTGAGGGAATTCATGCTGCGATTCGTGATATGCAGGAAGAACGCTTATTGGTGATTAAAGAGATATCATGATGAGATGGCGTAAACCAATTTTACTGGCTGTTTGTTTTGCATGGACGATGTCTGTATCGGCATTTTCTTCACAACAGCTGGTAACCGATGCCAGAAAGCAAATCGGTGTGACCAAATATTATGATCCTGCTTACACACGTTTAGCGTACCCGATGGGAGATGTTCCGTTGATTAAAGGCGTATGTACAGATGTGGTCGTACGGGCACTTCGCCAGCAAGGCATCGATTTACAACAAGGGATCCATGAGGACATGCGTAAGCATTTCAGCCTGTATCCGAATAAATGGGGACTTAAAGTACCTGATAAAAATATCGATCATCGGCGAGTGCCCAACATTGCGACCTATTTCCAGCGAAAAGGTTATCGAGTCACTGACCAACAATATCGTGCTGGAGATATTGTCACGTGGGATTTAGGAAAAGGGGTGGTACACATCGGTATTGTTTCGGATAAAAAAATCTTTCTGCAGAAAACACCGTTAATTTTGCATAACATTGGTCGTGGTACAGAAGAATCCGATATTTTATTTCAGTATAAGATCACAGGGCATTATCGAATCAAAAACTAAATGCTTGTATATCAGGATCAACAGGCTTAATTTTTGGAGCAATTGATAAATTTAAACGACACTTCCTCGATTGAGTTGAAAAATAATCAATTGTGTTGGAATTAGCGATGAACGGCAGATTTTTTTGCAGAATTTACAGTAAAAATAAATAAAAAAGGGTATTGTTCAATCATCAACGGGAAAAAATTAGCGAAATTTTTTAAGGAAAGATTTTCTAATTTTTGCTGGTTTGGATATAAGAAAATAAAACTCAAAAGGTTTTTTCTAGTTCAAACAATAATAGGATTTGCATTGGTACTTTTTTTGCTAGCAGTACAACAAACAGATAACAGCAGCATCAAAAGTTGCCTTAGGATTAGGTTATTTTATGACAGATACTCGTGAGCACTGGTCGGCACGATCAGGTTTTATTATTGCCGCAATCGGTTCGGCGATCGGATTAGGAAACATTTGGCGCTTCCCTTATGTTGCATATGAGAACGGCGGTGGTGCGTTCTTAATCCCTTATTTGGTTGCATTATTAACAGCGGGTTTACCGTTGTTATTTTTAGACTATGCCGTGGGACATCGTAGCAACGGTGCACCACCAAAAGCGTATCAACAGCTCAGCAAGCCAGCAGAACCTTTAGGGTGGTGGCAAGCTTGTGTGTGTATCGTGATTGCCTTGTATTACGCCAGTGTATTGACGTGGGCAGGCAGTTATATTTATTTCTCTTTTGGTCAAAGTTGGGGCACAGATCCAGAAAGCTTTTTCTTTAGTAACTTTTTAGCCACTTCACAATCCTCTGGCTTTGATATGACCTTTATCAGTCATTTATTTTGGCCGTTGATCGGGGTGTGGGCTTTAGTACTGTTCATCTTGTATGGCGGTGTGCGAAAAGGGGTTGAACTTGCAAACCGTATTTTCATGCCGATCTTATTGGTACTGTTTGGTATTTTAGTCATTCAGGCTTTACGTTTACCTGGTGCGGTAGATGGTTTGAATGCCTTCTTCACCCCAAACTGGGAAGCGATGAAGAACTATAAAGTTTGGTTGGCTGCTTATGGTCATATCTTCTTTTCCTTGTCGATTGGATTTGGGATCATGGTGACCTATGCCTCTTATCTGAAACCAAAAACCAATTTGACGGGTTCTGGCTTAGTTGTCGGTTTCGCTAACTCATCGTTTGAAATCTTAGCAGGTATTGGTGTTTTCGCGGCGTTAGGCTTTATGGCACATGCGGCAGGCACAAGCGTTCAAGATGTAGTAAGCGGTGGTATTGGTCTTGCCTTTATTGCATTCCCTAAGATCATTTCAAGTTTAGGTGCAGGTGCTGAATTATTCGGTATTTTATTCTTTACTTCATTGTTCGTTGCAGGTGTAACATCAATGGTAAGTATCTTACAGGTGCCGATTTCTGCGATGCAGGACAAGTTGAGTTGGAGTCGTGCAAAAGCCGTTACGATCATTGGTGGTGGTACAGGTGCTGTTTCGATCTTCTTATTCTCAAGTGCCAATGCGATTAAGCTCGTCGATATTATTGATCACTTTATCAATAACTTGGGTATTGTTTCAGGTGCATTAGTGTCAATCATCATGGTGTCATGGTTCAAGCGTTCATTGATGAAACAATTGGAACAGCATGTTAATCGTGTTTCAACAGTGCAACTGGGTCCAGTCTGGGAAATCACATTAACCATCGTGACACCTGTTGTTTTGATTTCTACGCTGGGTCTTGCATTAAGTGCTTTATTGCAAAAAGGCTATGGTGATTATGCAATGAGCTTACAGCTTTGGTTTGGTTGGGGGTGTATCTTATTCTGCGCAATCGGTGCGTTGTTTATGAGCAGCTTAAAGAATCGCTAGGAGATTAGGATGAATAGTTCAGCTTTAATCATGATGATCGTTGCAATCACCTTGGTGTGGGGCGGATTGGCTCTTTCAATTATACATTTGATGCGTCATCCCGAACAAAAGGACGATAGCGTATAAAAATACGTAGATCAGAATTCAGAAAGCCATACATCGATGTATGGCTTTCTTGTTTGTGTTAGGCAATCTTCTGGATACGACAATAATAAAAACCATCACCTGATTGATCAGAAGGTAAAAGCTGACGACCATGCATCTGCTCAATGCCCCAATCCGCAGTGATTTTAATCTCTTTGGCATTTGGATGTTCAGCAAAGAATTTGACCATTTGCTGTTCATTCTCTGTTTTTAAAATTGAGCAGGTGACGTAGAGCAATGTGCCACCGACTTTAAGCTGTTGCCACATCTGTTGCAAAATTTGTTGCTGTAGCGCAACCGTTTGAGCAATGTCTGTAGATTGTCTGAGTAGGCGAATATCTGGATGGCGACGAATGACACCTGTTGCAGAACACGGTGCATCCAGCACGATGCAATCGACAGCTTCTTGCGCCTGCCACGTGGTGGCATCAGCAACTAAAATCTCAACATTATCTAGATTTAAAGCCAAGCGCTCTAGGTTCTCACCAATACGAATAATACGTTTAGGGTCTTGGTCGATCGCAATCAGCTTTTTAGGATTAAACCGTTCTAGAATATGTGCGGTTTTACCCCCTGGCGCAGCACATGCATCGACCACAACTTTGCCATCTAAATCGGGTAACAGAGTGGCACACAACTGCGCATGTTCATCCTGAACTGAAAATCCGCCTGCTTCGAAACCTGGTAAAAGCGTTATATTGCCAGTTTGCCTAAGAACAATACCGACATCAGAAAATTCGCATTCACGAGCATCGATTTGCTCTTCATCCAAAATATCTAGATATTCGTCACGACTGACTTGGCGTTCATTGACGCGCAGAGTCAGTGGCGCGACTTGTTTTAAGGCTTGGCAGAGTGGCTCTACTTGCTCAGGCCAATCTTTTTTGAGTCGTTTGAATAACCAACTTGGTAAACCATGGGTATTATTCAAAGCTGTTTCAAATTCATCTGTTTCACGTGAAACACGACGCAGAATCGCATTGACCAAACCACTCATTGGCTCGAAACCGAGTTGCTTAGCAGCATTTACCGTTTCTGAAATAGCAGCATGTACAGGAATACGTGTACATAAAATTTGATATAAACCAAGATATAAACAACTTTCTAGGGCTTCATTGTCTAACGGTTTTGTGAGCAATGGTAAGGTAATGGCTTTTAAAGAATACCATTGGCGTAAACAACCTAAAGTAAGCTCGTGATATAAACCACGATCACGTTCAGAAACCATATTGATATGTTGATTCAAAACGGAAGACAAAGATTGCCCATTTTGAACAGCCAAAAGTGTTTTGATCACCTGCGCACGCAGATTCAAATTTTTTGCAGATGATTGATTTGATGGGTTCATGGGAGAATTTGTCCAATATGTAATTTCTGGGTTTGGGCAATTTGAACTGGATTGAGGGCTTTAGCACCCGGCCACTGAAGACTGGTGAGGCAGACGGCTGTATTGTCGCCACAGGCAACGTGTACGCCTAGTTTATCCATCGCTACAATCTCACCCAGTTGAGCATCGGTTTTGCTGTGGGAAGAAAGCATAGAGCCCCATACACGCAGTGCATTGTTTTCATCTAGTTGAATAAAGGCAACGGGCCACGGGTTAAAAGCACGAATATTACGGTCGATTTGAATGGCATCTTGTGTCCAATCGATACGCGCTTCTGCTTTCACGAGTTTGTGGGCATAGACTGTGAGTGCTTCATCTTGCACTTCACGTTTGGCAATAAATGATTGCAAACTTTGCTCAGATTCAAGCACGGTACAAATGGCTTCAGCACCTTGAGTTGCCAACTTGTCATGCAAGGTTGCAGAGGTATCTGCTGCAGTGATTGGGCAATAGGTTTTATACATCATATCGCCTGTGTCCAAGCCTGCTGCCATTTGCATGATGGTAATCCCTGTTTCATCGTCACCAGTGGCAATGGCACGTTGAATCGGTGCAGCACCACGCCAACGAGGTAACAGAGAGCCGTGAATATTTAAGCAACCGTATTTGGGTGTATCTAATACGGTTTGTGGCAAGATTAGGCCGTAAGCAGCGACCACCATGACATCCGCGCCTAAAGCTGCCAACTCTTGTTGGGCAGCTAAACCTTCTTCAGTCGACGCTTTAAAATGCAGGGGTTGAAAAACAGGTAAACCATGTTCAAGTGCGAGTTGCTTTACAGGAGAGGGTGTTAGTTTTTGCCCACGTCCTGATTTACGATCAGGTTGAGTGTAAACCGCAATAATCTGGTGTGATGTTTTTAATAATGCCGCCAATGCGGTTGCCGCAAATTCGGGCGTACCAGCAAAAATGATTTTCACGAAGATAATCCAAAGAAAATTTATCCCAAATTATAAGCCAAAAAGCCTATAGCCCCTAATTGAACAGAAGGAATTGCTTTTGAGCAAAAAAAGATAGGTTCTGTGGTCATCAGTTAAGCGATAACTTGTAGTATGATGGGTTTAGCTCAGTATCATTTCGCCAGAGAAGAATGTCCCATTCATCTCGAGCACAAACTTGTTGGGAATACAAAATGCCTGATTATCGTTCGAAAACATCAACACATGGAAGAAATATGGCTGGCGCGCGCGGTTTATGGCGTGCGACAGGTATGAAAGATGAAGATTTTGGCAAACCAATTATTGCGGTGGTCAACTCATTTACCCAATTTGTTCCAGGCCACGTGCATCTTAAAGATCTAGGGCAACTGGTTGCGCGAGAAATTGAAGCATCGGGTGGTGTTGCAAAAGAATTTAACACCATTGCTGTTGATGATGGCATTGCGATGGGTCATGACGGCATGTTGTATTCATTGCCTTCGCGTGATTTGATCGCGGACTCAGTGGAATACATGGTCAATGCACACTGTGCTGATGCAATGGTATGTATCTCGAACTGTGACAAGATCACACCGGGCATGTTGATGGCAGCGATGCGTTTGAACATTCCAGTGGTGTTCGTATCAGGCGGCCCAATGGAAGCGGGTAAAGTTAAATTCCGTGGCGATGAGAAGGCGATTGACCTTGTCGATGCGATGGTAGTTGCGGCAGACGAAAGCTATACCGATGAAGAAGTCGCAGCGTTCGAACGCTCTGCATGTCCTACTTGTGGTTCATGTTCAGGTATGTTTACTGCCAACTCAATGAACTGTTTAACGGAAGCACTTGGTTTATCGCTTCCAGGTAATGGTTCCATCGTGGCAACCCATGCCAATCGTGAAAAGTTGTTCTTAAGAGCGGGTCGCTTAGTGGTTGAACTTGCGAAACGTTATTATGAACAAAATGATGACAGCATTTTGCCACGCTCAATTGCAACCAAAGCGGCTTTTGAAAATGCCATGACGCTTGATATTGCAATGGGTGGATCAACCAATACGGTCTTGCATCTACTTGCTGCTGCACACGAAGCAGAAGTGGATTTCACCATGGATGATATTGATCGCTTGTCTCGCCAAGTACCAGTGTTGTCTAAAGTTGCCCCTGCAAAATCTGATGTGCATATGGAAGATGTGCACCGTGCAGGTGGCATCATGGCGATCTTAGGTGAGCTTGATCGTGCCAATTTATTGAATACCTCATGCCCAACTGTACATGAAAAAACCCTCAAAGATGCTTTAGACAAATGGGATATTATTCGCACTGAAGATGCGGATGTATATGAGTTCTACCGCTCTTCACCGGGTGGCATTCCAACGCAAGTAGCATTCTCGCAAAACCGTTATTATTCAACACTTGATGGTGACCGTGAAAAAGGTGTGATTCGTAATGCGGAACATGCTTTCTCTAAAGATGGTGGCTTGGCGGTGCTTTACGGCAACATTGCGTTAGATGGGTGTATCGTAAAAACTGCAGGTGTGGATGAATCAATCCTCAAATTCACAGGCACAGCACGTGTTTTTGAAAGCCAAGATTCCGCTGTGGAAGCGATTTTGGATCATAAAATCGTGGCAGGTGATATTGTTGTGATTCGCTACGAAGGCCCACGTGGTGGACCGGGTATGCAAGAAATGTTGTATCCAACAAGCTACTTGAAATCAAAAGGTTTAGGTAAAGACTGCGCTTTGATTACGGATGGTCGTTTCTCAGGTGGTTCTTCAGGTTTGTCAATTGGTCACGTATCACCAGAAGCGGCTGAAGGTGGTGCAATTGGTTTGGTTGAAGATGGCGATACTATTCAAATCGATATTCCAAACCGTACCATTCACCTCGATGTTGATGATGCAACCATGGCGCATCGTCGTACCGTTCAAGAGGCAAAAGGTTGGCATCCTGCCGAAGAACGTAAACGTAAAGTTTCTAAGTCATTGAAGATTTACGCGTTGCATTCAACCAGTGCAGCCAAAGGTGCAGTACGAGTTTTGTAAGCCAACTCAGTCCCTCTTACTTGCGATGCTATAATCGTATCTCAGGGGGACTTTTTTTTCATTTTATAAGATACTGAATAGCCTTATTTACTCACTTGTTTGATTGCAAGTCTGAGTACAACCTACCCATCATCTATTTGAGACCATTAGAGGCGATCGACATGTCTTTGTTACGTCGTTGGTTTGATCCTATCCGATCGAGTTGGTTTTACCAAAAACCTTCGCGTCAGGCGGTACTACCTACGGAGCAGGGTTTAAGCATTTACCTACGTTTAGACGATGTCTATAGCTATCTAGCTGTACAGCAATTGGCTCAGCTGAATGAGATCTTGAGTGATGAGCTGAAACCATTAAAGGTCATCATTTCCAAACAAGATGCTGAACCACCAAATGGAATGTCACCACAGGACTGGCAGCGTTACTGTTTAAATGACGCTAAGATTTTGGCGAAACAACATCGTTTTGGCTTTGATGAAACACCCGAAATTCCTCGTCCAGAAGCATTACAACAAGCAGAAACGATTCTAAGAAATACACCGTTAAGAGAACAGAATTTTTTGCACTTGCTGGAAGATGTTTTTCATATGTTATGGCAACAGCAATATGGAAAACTACGTACCTTATATGCAATGGCGAGTCGACATCAAAAGCCACAGGATTATCCTGAGCGGATTTTTAAAGATGTTCCTGTCGCTGCCAGCTATTTCGAATTGAGTGAGCGGAAGTACCACGCGGTTGATGATTTATTGCGTTTAACACGACGGTTAAAACAACAAAAATTATTAACGGGAACACCTATTTTTCTGATTAATCATATCGAATGGCGTGAGCATTTAATTAACGATACCGAGTCATTAATAGAAATTCAGGCCATGCATGCTGAATTAGATTTGTATATCGCGCTTGAAGATCCAATGAGTTGGTTATTATTGGCGTATATCAAAGAAGAGCTTGCAGATTATTACAATATTCAGCTCACGATTTATCCATTGAGTTATCAAGGGCGTGATTGGTTTGACTGGAGCTTGGCGACGCGTGTGTCAAAACGAACAGAGGTGATGTTTACGCCGTTTTGTCGTCCAACCAAAGAAGCCACCTATGATATGGCGAAGCTATTCTATAGTGTGCCGAAAGATGAGCAAGTGGATTGTATTCATCAAATTTTGGAGGCTGTTTGGACGCGAGGTAAAGATCTTTCTTTCAAAGCACACTTCCAACGCATGCAGCGGCACTTGGGTATCAAGGAGTTGACAGAGCAGGATGTTGAATTGCTATTAAAGCAAAATGATGAACTTTGTCAGCAGAAACATCAACCTGATTTTCCTGTTTTAGAACTACGTATTGATGAGCAAAGCTATGTGTTTAATAGTTTGTATCGAGTTTGGATGATTGAAAGTATTTTAAGTAATGTACTCGAAGAAAAATACAAAATGGCCTCAAGCTCTCATTGAGGCCTCCTTCCAAAATAAAGAATAGGGTAAGCTTCTGTTTTTGCTTAACATGATTTCGATAACAGATCGGAGTTAAGCAGTGACTTTTTTAGCCATTATCGTGTTGGTTTTTGCTTTTGCGGGCATGATTAAAGGCATGATTGGTCTAGGTCTACCCGCGGTTTCAATGGGATTGCTCACCATTGCCATGAGTCCATTTCAAGCAGCAGCGTTGCTCATCGTGCCTTCTATGGTCACTAATATCTGGCAACTTTTTGCTGAAGGACACGTGTTGGCGTTTATTCGCCGTTTTTGGTCTTTGTTGCTCGGGATCGTGATTGGTTCGGTTTGGAGTTTTCTACCCACATTGAATCAAAGTCATGGTCAAAGTAGTGAGTTACTTCTAGGCAGTATGTTGGCGATTTATGGGCTTTATGGTTTATGTGTGAATAAACTTCCACAATTGACTGCGCATGAACGCTGGTTATCTCCTGTGATTGGGTATTTAGGAGGGGCTGTGACAGTAGCAACAGGGGTGATCATTATTCCTGTTGTACCGTATTTACAATCCTTACAGCTTAAACGAGATGAGTTGGTACAAGCACTTGGGCTTACTTTCACGGTTTCTACGATTTGTTTGGCGGTTTTTTTACATCATAACCCGATGTCAGGCGTAGTCTTAGATTATCGATTGTCTATTTTAGCGTTATTGGCGGCATTGATTGGGATGTGGTTTGGTAAAAAAATACGTTATCAGTTAGATGAACAGAAGTTTCGTCGTATTTTTTTTATGGGTTTAGTGGCGCTGGGTGGCTATATGTTTTTACATTGAGCGATCTCTAAGGGCGATGTTGCAATAAGAAATCCGCAAATTGTTGATAATATAATGGAAGTTGCTTGAAATCCTGTGTTGCCAAAAGCAGTTTACGATTTGCCCATGCACCGAGTAATTGTACCGAATGAAAATGATAATTTGCATGTAAGCGCTGTGCAGCACGTGCAGGCATGATAGCAATCCCGACGCCTTTGGTGACCACCTCAGCAATTGCAGAAAAGTTGGGGAGTCGTAGACGATATTGGATGTCAAAACCTAACAATTTAGCTTGGGTGTCAATCGATTGCTGCAAAGAGTGATGAGGCATCAAACCAATAAAGCTATAGTTCAATGTATCCAGTAGATTGATATGATCATGTTGTGCTAAAGCATGTGAGATCGGACAAATCAACACCAAAGGATCACTGGCAAAGTCTTTGGTTTGTAAGTGTCGGGTGTCAAAAAAACTGGACACTAGACCTAATTTGGCGATGCCTTGGGTGAGCGCATCAACAATTTCTGAGCTTTCCGCTTCATGCAGGTCTAGATTGATTTCGGGATGATGTACAAGGTACTGTGGCAAAAGTGTAGGTAAATATTCACTCTGTGCGGAAGAATTACACCACAATGTCAAGGATTGAGGTGTGATGTCCCGAAAACGTTGCATGTCTTGCTCTAATTGATTTTTTTGTAACATAAGACATTGAGCATGCTCAACGAAAGCGTGTCCTGCGGTCGTTAATTCAACTCCTGTCGTATGCCGAATAAATAACGGGGTTTCAAAATATTGTTCCAGTTTTTTTATCCGTTCACTGGCGGCTTGTAGCGAGATTGCGGAACGCTCAGCACCTTTGGTCAAACTCCCTGTGCTGACGATATGAAGAACCAGTTGCAAATCAAAAAAATCAAAACGCATGAGCGAATGTATTGAAAGTTAAAAACTCATCATACCTTAGATTAATGCAAGATAGCGGGATAATGATATGAATAAAAAAGGCAGCTTAGCGCTGCCTTGAAGTTTAGTTTTTATCTTTTATGCTAAACAATAAGTTTAATAAAATGGCTGCGAAAGTAGCTGTACCAATTCCGCCTAAATTAAAGCTACCGAACAGTAATTCAAAGTTTCCTGCACCAAGAATCACGGTCACAGAGGCAACAATTAGATTTTTATTATTGGAGAAATCAACTTTATTTTCGATCCAGATTTTAGCCCCAGCAATGGTAATCAAACCAAATACCACGATCGAAGCACCCGTCAACACGGCAGTTGGAATGGTACTGATTACGGCACCAAACTTAGGCGAAAGCCCGAGGAAAATCGCGAATACACCAGCAATGACAAAAATAATGGTGGAATAAACACGCGTGACAGCCATGACCCCAATATTTTCGCCGTAGGTGGTCATACCTGGTGCACCGACACTCCCTGATAAGGTGGTTGCAACGCCATCAGCAACGAAGGCTTTACCTAGATGAGGCGTAAGATTTTCTCCAGTCATCGCACCGACAGCTTTGATATGGCCCAAATTTTCAGCGACTAAAATTAAGGCAACAGGGGCAATGATCAACATTGCATTCAACTCAAAGGTCGGATGTGAAAAACTTGGAATACCGAACCAAGGTGCCGCTGCGATTTGCGAGAAATCAATGGCTTTGCCAAGTCCCAAAACATTAGTGGCAATCGCATAAATTGCATATGCAACCAATAAACCGACGAGCAGGAGTAAACGCTGTAATAAGCCTTTGGTAAAGACAGCAATCAGTCCCATACTCAAGACCGTGATCAATGCCATCCACATTTCAAAAGGTTGTCCTGCAACGCTTTTGATGGTGATTGGTGCGAGATTTAAACCGATAATCATCACCACAGCACCTGTTACTACAGGAGGCATTAATTTTTCAATCCAGCGTGTTCCTGTCAGCATCACCGCAAAACCAATCAGTGTATACAGTACACCACATGCAATGATGCCACCTAAAGCGACCGATAAATTGGGATTCGCTCCTGAGCCCGTGATGTGTCCTGTTGCGGCTGCGACTACACCAATAAAAGCAAAGCTTGAGCCTAAATAGCTGGGAACACGTCCACCCGTCATGAAGAAAAACAGGATGGTACAAATCCCTGACATGAGAATGGCCAGATTTGGGCTAAAGCCCATAAGTAACGGTGCCAATACCGTTGCTCCGAACATTGCAAATGCGTGTTGAACCCCTAGCACCGCACTTTGTAAGGGCGGTAAATATTCATTGGTCGCAACAGGGCGATGATCAATCTTTCCCTGATACGGTTGCCATTTTGGAAACCAACTGGACATAAATTAGACTCATGATGTGATATCAGCGCGTATCATACTCTTTATTAAAACCAGCTTTAACCTATTGATCTGGGAGAGGTGGGGAAGATCAGGCTTTGAAGTTTGATATTTTTACCTTTTGGTAAAATATGTTTCAAAATAACTTATCGGATTTATTCTTTATTTTGCTTAGATTGCTTGAAAAGTTAACTATCTTATTTTCAAAATAATTTTTTAAATTTTTTCTAAA
>OBJT01000252.1_pt1 | contig 14216 bp, 11 predicted proteins | sample 1519861 | NCBI WGS metagenome assembly OBJT01 (sample SAMN02401118, study PRJEB22541) | soil metagenome, isolate JX
GATCAACCATATATCTGAAACATAAAACCAATAAAGAAATTATTGATGTAAATCACATTCAATAAAATTTAATCCAAACAAGTCGCACAAAACCCATATTCATCTTGGTAATTTCCAATAAGCTCACAAAAGCTGCGTTTTTTTAACCAAAGGGCTTAAAAAAGCCCTTTATATACAAAATAACAGCCTACTGTGACTAGCAGCCCTGCAAAACATTTTTTTAACATCGCTGGAGACAAACGATGAGCCACTCGCGCACCGACTTTCGCAGTAATAAAACTCATTATGCTAATGCCTATAAAAGCATAAATGTGAACATAACCAATGGTGTTTGGTACCTCAACCTGTTGCTTTGTGCCAAACCACATAAACCCCACTGCACCAGCAACCGCGATCGGTAAACCACATGCCGCAGAAGTTGCGACTGCTTTTTGCATTACCACGCCATATCGATTTAAGAAAGGAACCGTTAAGCTCCCCCCACCGATACCAAAAATTGCAGATGCGACCCCAATTCCGCCTCCAGCAGCCAATTGAATCGGAGCGGATGGTAAATGGCGATTTGGGTCTACTACACCATGTGCACCTCTAAACATTTTAAATGCCATCCAAATTGCAAATATACCGATCACCAATTGCAAATGCTGACCAGACATAAGATCTGCAATACCAGCCCCTAAAAATGAACCTAGAACCAAACCTGGTGCCAAATTACGAAAAACCGACCACAAGACTGCCCCTTTTTTATGATGAGCCATCACTGAACTGATCGAAGTCACAATAATCGTCGCCAAAGATGTTCCTACGGCAATATGCATGATGACGTTAGGGTCATAATTTAGTTGAGTGAAAACAATATATAAAATTGGAACAATAATTAATCCACCGCCCACGCCAAATAGCCCTGCGGTAAATCCAGCAATTGCACCAATCAGCAAATATATGATTAACTCCATAAATACATGACCACTCTACTTAAAAATGATGGATGATTTCGTAACACGTCAACTACAGCAATTGCTTAGTGCCAAAGGCCAATTTCCCGAAGTGGTTTTACTCAAAACTACGACCACATCAACCAACGATGATATGCGTGAAATTGCTCAAAAAGGTATAAGCACAGGATTGGTGTGCAGTGAACAACAAACACAAGGTCGCGGTCAACACCAAAGAGCCTGGTCATCACCAGAAGGCAATATTTATTTAAGCACATTGATTCAAAGTCAAACGGCCTTGGATGGTCGTCTTGCGCTTGAAATTGCATTAAATATTTTACAAATGCCAAGTCTGCACAGTTTAAATCTACAAGTAAAATGGCCCAATGATTTATATAGTCCTCAAGGTAAATGGGGCGGAATCTTGGTTGAACCTTTATCAAGCAATCAAGCAATTGTCGGGGTGGGCATTAACCTCAACACACCGCCCGTCGAAAATGCAGATCAAGCGATCACATCACTGCATATGCTCGGCTTACATCAAATTGATCGACTTACATTGATTGCAGAATTGTATACAGCGATTCAACAAGCAGCTCAATGGTTTGAACATGGCTCTTATAACTTAGCTGAACGCTTCAATCATCATGCGATTTGGATCAACCAACCCGTTGAATTTGAACATACTCAAGGCAAAGTTCAAGGGATTTTTCAAGGGATTTCAAATGATGGTGCTGTCCTTATCCGTACAGATCACACGCAAACTTTTTATCAAGGTCGGTTAAGACTTACATCGCATTAAGGAATGAAACCACTTATGAAAAGTTTATGGCTAGATATCGGCAATACACGTCTTAAATATTGGATAACTGAAGGTGAGCATGTCATTGAGCATGCCGCTGAACTACATTTACAATCCCCAGCAGATCTACTCTTAGGTTTGATCCAACATTTTCGCTACCAAAGCCTCAGCCGTGTCGGAATTTCTTCGGTATTGGACAGTGAGAATAATCAACGTATTCAAAGTATTCTTGATATCCTTGATATACCCGTCATTTTTGCAAAAGTGCATGCAGATTATGCAGGTTTGCAATGTGGTTATGATGTACCAAACCAACTCGGGATTGATCGTTGGTTACAAGTTTTGGCAGTTGCGCATGTAAATGAAAACTATTGTGTAATTGGTTGTGGAACTGCTCTAACAATCGACCTAGTAGAAGGTATGCAGCATCTGGGTGGATATATCTTACCGAACTTATATTTACAACGAGATGCACTCATCCAAAATACCAAAGGCATTAAAATTCCTGATTCTGCTTTTGATAATTTAAAACCCGGACACAACACTGTCGATGCCGTCCATCATGGCATTTTATTGGGACTGATCAGTAGCATTGATCAAATTATGCAGCAATCTCCAAAGAAACTTATTTTAACGGGTGGAGATGCAAATTTATTTGCAAAGTTCCTGAATCATTATCAACCACAAGTTGAACCAGATTTACTTCTAAAAGGCTTACGACAATATGTTCAACTTAGTTCAACTTTGAGTAAGGCTTGAATAATGGGTAAAAGTTGAGGAAATTCTGAATAACCATCTTCTGCACGAAAATGTCCAGCTTGTGCCACTTCGATCAACTGCGCATTGAGTAAATGTGAAAACTTAAAACTAAATGGAACAGGTACTATTGGATTGTTACTCGAAAAAATAACGACTCTACGCTGGATATTTAACCGCAATATTCCAGCATCAATTTTACAATGATTTATAAATGAATCTAATGCTGGATAATTTGGAATTGACTCATTAAAACCGGCAATAAATATGCCTGCCTTTATCGTTTTTTGTTGCAGTTTTTTCGTCAGATATCGAGCAACCGCTACACAAGAAAGCCCATGCGCCACAACTATACTTTGTTCATCCATTTTTTTTAACTGTGCTTCCAAACAGGTCTGCCAAATCTCAGGATCCGGATGACTCGCATCAGCTAAAAAAATCCGCTCAACAGTAACATTTAGCAGTTTGAGCTGTTGTTCCAACCAAACATACCAGTGCTGATCTGGATCAGCGTTCATACAATGTGCAATATACACCGTATTCATTATATTTTGAGACATATTTGACATTATTATTCAATATAAAACATAGACTTAAAATTAATTTTGCTCCTTTAAAACCAGATTGAATATCGATTTTTTGTATTAATTTTATACAACATCACTCGATATAGATTAATAAAAAAGGCGCATAACGCGCCTTTTAGAAATGATGGTTCAATTATTTTTTGGAATCATTATTTCCAAATAACGGTCCCATACCACCGCCACCACCAAATTGTTTTTGCATATTGCCCAGTGATTTAAGCATCTTGCTCATACCAGATGGATTGGCGAACTTCTTCATCATTTTCGCCATCTGCGCTTGTTGCTTAATGAGTTTATTCACTTCAGCGACATCCATACCACAACCCGCAGCAATACGCTTTTTACGACTCGGATTCATCAAGTCAGGATTACGACGTTCTTTAATCGTCATCGACTGGATGATTGCTTCCATACGTTTCACTTGTTTTTCAGGATTTGCTTTTTCAATCGCATCCTGAATGCCAGAGTTACTCATACCTGGGAGCTTATCCAAGAAGCCCATCATGCCGCCCATTTTACTCATTTGCTCAAATTGCATCAGCATATCTTCAAAGTTGAAGGTACCGCCCTTTTGCAATTTCTTCGCCATTTTTTCGGCTTTTTCTTTGTCGATTTTCCGTTCAACTTCTTCGACCAAAGAAAGGACGTCACCCATCCCCAAGATACGTTGTGCAACACGGTCTGGATGGAATGGTTCAAGCGCATCTAGTTTCTCACCAATCCCCAAGAACTTGATTGGCTTGCCTGTGATAGCACGAACAGAAAGTGCCGCACCACCACGCGCGTCACCATCAGTTTTGGTCAAGATCACACCCGTTAAAGCCAAAGCATCGTTAAACGCTTTTGCTGTATTGGCAGCATCCTGACCTGTCATCGCATCAACAACAAACAAAGTTTCTGTTGGCTTAACCGCAGCATGTAATTCTTTGATCTCATCCATCATGTCATCATCGACATGGAGACGACCCGCCGTATCGACAATCAAGACATCCGCAAATTGAATCTTCGCTTGTTCAATCGCGCGATTTACAATATCAATTGGTCTTTCAGATGCTTGCGATGGAATAAAACCAACACCGACTTCGTTCGATACGGTTTCTAACTGCTTGATCGCTGCTGGACGATATACGTCAGCAGAAACCGTCATTACTTTTTTCTTTTGGCGTTCTTTTAAGAAGCGTGCCAATTTTGCTGCGGTTGTGGTTTTACCCGCACCTTGCAAACCTGCAAGGAGAACAACGACAGGTGGCTTAGCACTTAAATCTAAAGTTTCATTTGCCTCACCCATCATCTTGGTGAGTTCATCATAGACAATTTTTACAAATGCCTGACCAGGAGAAAGCTGTGTCATGACCTCTTGACCGAGTGCTTCTTCCTTCACCTTCGCGATAAATTCACGAGTTACAGGTAACGCCACATCGGCTTCAAGAAGTGCCATACGTACTTCACGTAGGGTATCTTTAATATTGTCTTCGGTCAGCTGCCCTGAGCCAGTAACATTTCTTAAACTCTGTGTGAGTCGTTCTGTTAAGGTATCAAACATTGCGAAATCCGCTTAAAATGGCTAGTTGCAAAAAAATCTTTCTTAAAATAGAAAATTTATGCATAAGATGCTATAGGATACTGTAGTTCGCAGCGAATTTATATCTTATATGGTGAATATTATTCATCCCCCTAAAAAAGGTTTGACATGATCAGTCTCCCCTTGGTTTACACAATTTTGGCACTTGTGGCTTATACCAGTTCTTTTTGGTATTTGTTTATTCGTCTAATGTCAAAACGTACACCAAATCTTTGGTGTTACGGTCTTCTCGTTGGTTTAGGACTGTTATTACACGGTGTAGTTCTCTATCAAGACATGATGACACCAATGGGCATCAACTATGATGTATTTAACCTTATCTCGTTCACCTCAGGGCTTATGCTCACCTTGAGTTTAATCCTTAGCCTGATTCGCCCCGTTTTACCTTTAAATCTGATCGGTACGCCCGTTGCTGCATTTGGTTTAATTCTAGGATTTGTATATAGCAAGCCAAATCAATTTATTGAGTTGCATAGTCTTGGATTAGATCTACATATTATCTTATCGCTTTCAGCCTATGCTGTACTTTTAATGGCAACCATTCATGCCGTTCTCTTGTGGTTCCAAGACAGAGAACTGAAAAAAAAGCAAAAAAAACGGATTTGGGTCAATTTACTCCCTCCCTTTCAAGTGATGGAATCATTACTCTTTGATTTAATTATTACAGGATTTGCTCTACTCACTGCCGCCTTATTATTTGGCTTCTTTACCATTGATAATTTCTTTGCCCAACACCTTGCGCATAAAACTGCGTTTAGCATAATTTCGTGGTTTTTATATGGTGCTTTGTTGATTGGACATTACAAATTTGGTTGGCGTGGACGCAAAGCGATTCGTTTTACAATTACAGGTTTTATCTTGCTCGCGATTGGTTTTATTGGCAGTAAATTTGTACTCGAAATGATCTTAGGACGTTAAGTATTTCGTGGATGAATAAACACTAGACAGCGTTTCTTAAAATGCGTATAACGCTGTTTTCGCTTAACTAGGTAACCACCGTGAAACTTGTACTTGCCCCAATGGAAGGTCTAACTGATCCAATCATGCGTGATGTTCTCACTCATGTGGGCAGCTTTGATTGGTGCGTGACCGAGTTTATTCGTATTACAGACAGTATTCTACCAGACCATATTTATTATAATTTTTGTCCTGAACTACAAACGGATGGCAAAACTGCTGCGGGTACACCTGTCCACGTTCAGTTTCTAGGAAATAATCCCGATATGCTGGCAGCGAATGCAGCTAAAGTTGTTGAACTTGGCGCGCCAGCAATTGATCTTAATTTTGGTTGTCCAGCCAAAACGGTCAACCGCCATCGTGGTGGTTCAGTGCTACTCGATGAACCTGAAACTGTTCATTTATTAGTAAAAGCAGTACGTGACGCTGTACCTTCTCACATCCCTGTTTCAGCCAAAATGCGTTTAGGTTATCTGGATGAAAATCATACGATGGAAAATGCTCATGCCATTGAAGATGCAGGTGCTAGTTGGTTAACCGTACATGCTCGAACCAAAGCAGATGGTTATACCCCGCCAGCCTATTGGGAAAAAATTCAGCCGATTACAGAAGCTTTAAAAATTAATGTCATTGCCAATGGTGAAATTTGGAACAATGCTGATGCCAAAGCTTGCTTACAACAATCACACTGCCAAGACATCATGATTGGTCGTGCTGCCGTCACTACACCTGATATCACCTTGTGTATTCGTCAAGATCTTGATCATGCACTTCTTACTTGGCAGGACTTAGTTGAACTGCAACAACGCTTTTTAAATGGTCAATATAAAACTGAAATTGGCATGATCGGGCGTTATAAGCAATGGTTAGGCATGATGAGCAAAGCCTATCCCGAAGCACAGGAACTTTGGGGGCAAGTGAAGCGAATGAAACAACTTGAGCTGATTTTAACTTGCCTGAATCATAACCGTGAAGACTAATTTAGTTTAGAAAGCACCAGCTTAGTCGGAAATCTAGAGAATAAAAAAGCGGCTAATGCCGCTCTATTAAAATGATACCTAATGGATAGATTACATTCCGCCTATATTGACTCTCAAATTGGTTACTGAAGTACCTGTCATACCGATATTACCGATAGATGCATTTGGCAAAGTATTAAATGTACCATTTAAACTCTGACCCGCAGTGCCTAAAGTCACATTATTTAATTTTAAGTCAAATTTACTGCTTTCACCAGTATTGCCAAAAACTAAACCCGTATTTTCAATACCGGCATAAAAACCATTTAATGCAAAAGCATTACCCTCATGGCCTGTTAACTGCAAATCAAAACTGGCACCGACTGGCGCTGTTGACGCATCTCCTGCAGTTGCATAGTCTGATACGAGTATCATATTACAACCCGTTCCAGCGCCACAAATAGAATTAATTCCGCCACCAAATAATACCATCCGATTTTGGGGAGCTGCTCCTAATTGGATGTTAAAGTTTGGCTTATTATTTGGATCAAAAGCGATATCGATATTACTATTTGAGCGTAAAATTTCTTTAACATTTGTTTTCGGAATATTACCTGACCCAAACATTGAGTTAGTTGTATAAACATCTGCAATTAATGTTGAAAGCGCTGTACTTGGCGCTGCATAAATTGAAAATGGGGAAATACGAATTCCATCTACACCATCAAAAGATAAAGCAATATTTGCAAATGCACCATTTAAACCAGTACCACGATCCGTATCAATCACAGCCTTTAATCCTAGTTGTGTTGAAGATCCAGCAGATAAACCAGATACCTTAACATTCTGCGCAGCTGTTCCCGCAACACCTGCAACAACTAGACCTGCTTTATTAGTGTAATTATCTGGATCGGTATGCCCTGTATAAGACAAACCATCTTTATCAATCATAGCAATCTGTTTAAATTCAAGATCTGTATTTATCGTAATACTTAACCCATCTTGTCCTGTTGCTAATGACAAGCTTTGGTCATCCATTGGTTGCATTGCCATTGTAAATGGGCTTAATAACAACAATGACACATATCCTAGTTTCTTATTCATTGCCCTAATCCGTAGACAAGTGTTTAAAAAATACTCACACCAAAGTAACACAATTTTTATATTCCTCAATCCTTTTCAGATGAGATGAGCCCTTAATTACGGGGCATAATACTAAATTGGCTACTCAAACGACCGCCCGTAATTGCCATTTCACCCAAACGTGCTCCTTTTCCAGTTTCTGGTGGATATAAATTTATATCACGAATTCTTAAAACGCCTTCAGTAGTACGTTGAGGGTTAAAAGTAAGATCTGTATTAAAACTAACCACCCCTTCAGCACCATTCTGACCAGCTTTAGGTTCGATCACAATTGCATTATCAAATGCAACTTTACCAGTAATGTTATCCAAGCCAACAGTTGACTTATCAATTGGGTCACTAATTTGTATGGTATTTTTATCACCTGTTAGCTGAAAATCTCCCACAATATTAAGACGGTTTCCTGTGCCATCAGCTTTATATTCACTGTTTGGAATCAGTGAAAGATTCATATTTCCGCCTAAACGCAGGTTCAAACCAAATAGAACATCATCTTCATTTGCAAAATTATTATTAGGAGCAAAACTTTTATTAGTACAAGCCGATATAGGATTAGTGATACAACTTTGATAAGTTGCGCCAGGTAAATATCCTGCAGCAACTTCGGCAGCCATCACAATTAACATATCTTCAAGACTAACATTCATGCTTCCTTTTTCAACACCAATACTACCCGTTCCTTTTAGGAGCATATCAATGTTACGTAGTCCCATGTAATAATCTGTAGCACCATCGATAACTAAAATAGAGGTTGTTTTCTTCCCCAGTTTCGTATTATTCACTGGATCTCGATCAATACCATATGTGTTCATTGCCAGTGAGAAGCCCAAACGTGGAGTCTGTCCTGTACCAACTGCAATACCTTGAGTATTACCCTGCTGATAATAATAAACTTTACTCGCATCAACAGTCGTTCCAAACATTGCCATATTTGCGTTTAAACCATAAAAAGGCAATGCCAGCCCCCATTGATTATTATTATGCTCAGCAATATTAGGAACGCTTTGTCCAAAAGCATCATTGGTTCTTGCACTATTGGTAAAACGTCCACGTTTTGATAATGCTTGGAATTCAGCTCCGCGAACAGCGACAAGTAAACTATAAGGGTTTGCTGTACTTGCTCCCGTATGGATATTCTGAATATAATCAGCATCTGTTGTCAGTGTACTGTTGTCACCAAACCGGCTCGTTTGGAAAGCATAGTTTGCTGGTAAAAAAACTGACTTGGTGTCTGCAAGATTTATATAAACATCACCGCTATTAAAAGAACCACGTGTTCCCTGTTGTAATCCAGTTAAATTACCAAACTCAAAGCCATAAGTATTTAGTCCAGCTCCACCAATTTCCAGAGTTGTTGCTTTTCCATCACTACCCAACATTGAATCATTATCTATAGTAAAGTCCGCCCCCATTCTAAAACCAATGCCAGTATTGCCAATGACGTTACTACCACTTTTAGCCTCACCTAGAATGTTCGTGCCATCTGGATGACCATAACTTGTACCATATACGGGGTTACCTTTCCCCTCACTACTTATACCGCGCAACTGTAAATAGCCATTAACCATACGACCACTGGCACCGACACGAATTAAACCAGCTGCGCCTTGTGGACTTTTTGTCAATTGATTAATTGCATATGGATCTGTTTTACTAACATTTTTATTGAGCATAAACTCAAGATTTAACCCCGCATTAGTGAGGTCGGTATAACTACCTGCAATAAGACTACTAGCTGCCGCATCTGGTGCACGGATAAAATCAACATAGCCATGTGTCGAACTAGGTGCGGTTGCTAACCCAGCTTTACTAACACCATCCGCATTAGTTTGTAATTTAAAGCCTTCTACAGCATCAATAAACATGACGCCTTTGCCAAAGAAGTTAAAGTTAAGGTTTTTTAAGATTAACTGATTTAATTCATTATTTACGTCAGTTTGTCCCAAATAGATATTGGCATTATTAACACCCAATTTGAGGGTGGATTGCCCTGTTTTACTAAACAGACCATCTCGTGTGTTAAAATCAATATTAATCACCGAGCTAGTTTGTATTGCCATATTCCCAATTGGATCGCTACAAGTCTGGCTAGCTTCTGTATCACAAATTTTAAACTTATCAATCGTAATTAAGGATGGGTTTGTTGCAATACTCAAGTCTAAGCCAACTTTACCATCAGCATGACTACCACTATTAATCTTATAGCTCGTGCCAGGTGTAAGTGAACTAGAATTACTTTGTGCAATTTTAAAATCTTCAGCAACTGCTCTCAATTTATTATTGGTTGCACTTGCAGTCCCTCTCCCAGCATCATCCTCCCAATACAACTGTTTGACATTGACTTCATCAAAACTCGTATTGATTGAAATACCATCTTGACCGTTGACTTGTCGCAATGCACTATCATCTAAACTTTGCATGGCATAAGCAGAATGACTAATCATCAATAGACTTGCTGCAAGTGTATTTAGCGCAAAATATGCTACGTTGTGATTTTGATTGTTTTTTTTCATCACTTCAGTCCTTTGAAATCTACACTTAATTAACAACGCGGATGGCTACCATCACAGCCAAATACCTTAATTGTTCCTTGTAATGCAAGATTACCGTTCATTCGTAAACCCATAAATCCTGTTTCTTTACCATGATCATAAGCAGAGTTTGGTGCATTTGAAGCATTATAAACAGAGTTTTTCAGATAACCATAACCATTCGTAGGTGGATTATTTGGATCTGTTCCTTCTACCACTTTTTCAGTCGTAGTATCAATATAACTCGTAAAGTCATCCTGCTCGATAGCTAAAGCATTAAAACCGAAGTTACGAATGAGGATAGGTGACGTCGCCTGATAACTTAATTGAATCGCAGGTTTAATCGTATCACCATAGACAAGATCTACACCATCCAACCCAAGTTTTTGGATATCAATCGTTCCCTGAATACCTTTAAAGACTAGCCATAATCTATGTGCAGGATTATCAATGGTCGGATTACTAATGGGATTATTATTTGCATCTACAAATCGCCTATTCACAGAAATAGCTAAACGGCAATACGCAAGATTATTACAAGCACTTTCATCAAAAACATATTTACCGTTTTCCAATCTATGATTTAACGAAAGTTTAAGGGATAAATCAGCTCCCGCTTTCGCTTCTACCGCCTGCAGTTCATGATTATCTAAGGCTTGCAATCCTGCATGCGCAATACTGGCGCTACATAATAGGAGAAAAATTGATAACTTTTTCATCTCTTATACTCCTCTATAGTCCAGCGGTAGTGATTTTAAGATGTTGAATCAATACACCATCAATCACAGCAGAACCGAGGTTATTTAATGGACCTATATTTGCCAAAGCTGGCGCCTGATTCGTAGAAGGCATAACATAACCAGTTGTTCCATTTCCTGCACCAATAAATCCATCAAGTGTCTCATTCTTGGCAGTTAGCCAAGCAGAAGAATTAGCCCAATTCCGATTTGCTATAGTTCCATACATTGGCGTAGTACCCGAAGTATTAGTACATCCAGCGATTCCACCTGAACAAGTTGCCGCATCATTTGGCTTCACCCGTGGATCAATAATCACCCAATTCCCGCTACCTTGATTGTATTCCCATTGATATAAGTATCCTGGGGTAGCAGTACAGCTTCCCCAAAGAGCTCCACAACTATAGTTCTGTCTCCAAGACTCAACATTCTGTTGTCGTTGTTTATAACGCACTTCCGTCATTGTTGTTGAGCGAGTCCCAGATACTGTGTTTGCTAAATTAACCATTGAACCAGCTGTTGCACCAGAAACCTGAGTCGCTGTTGAAATAACCCGACCAAATGAAACACCAACAGCTCCTTCACTTTTATCAGCTAATAATGTCAGTCCACCATCGGGGCTATAAGCGGTACCAATACTAATGCTACTATGTGTTGCGTTACTACATTGATAAACATTACAAGTCGAACCTTCATAACCACTATTTGTATTAAAATAATCTGTATAAATCTTTCTATATATTGCAGGCTTATTTGCAACACGGGTTAACTCTATGCTAAAGTTTTTCCCATCTGAACCTAATATAACAGGTTGATAAAGATTACCTAAAACTAAATTAATATTTGGGTAATATAAATATAACCCTTCATTATCTGAAAAATTTGGTGCAATAGGATTTGTAGAATCTAGGGCTGGCGTGTATAAATTATTTGCTCGGTTTGGAGAGTCTGAAGTTTCTCTAGTACTTAATCTCAGCACCTTACTAGTATCATTAAAATTACTTCGCGTCTTATTAGATGTAATTGAATCAGTACGTGTTCTCTTTTCGACATAATATCGACATCCAGCACCAACACCTAATGCAGATGTACTAGATGTATTATTACAGTCGCCTGTCGTTGATGTGCTTAAGGTCGAGTTTGCTCCAGCATGAACCACTTGCCATCCATCATTAGTACCACCATTGGCATAAGTTTGACTCGAATTCGTTACGTTTTCAGTAATTATTGAAGTATTTTGACTGTTTCCTGTATTCAAACGTATTAAGCCAGACATCCCCAATGTTTTATTATAAAAAGGACTCATTCCATCTGTTGCTGTCGCACCATTTAATGTCTGAAAAAAACTTAACTGACTACCATTTACACTAAATCCATTGATAACGCCTTGCAATCGCAGTCGGTTTGCTCGACTAGGGTCAATTGTTCCAATCATTCCATTTGTAGAGCCATATTGAAATTGAGAACCATCAGTAATAGTACTACTTACATTAGGATTTCTAACAAAAGCATCTGCCCATACACCTAATTTCAAATTATAAGCATCTGAGCCTTCAGTACCATCTATATCTGGTTGGTATAACGGCGCCTCTAAGGACAAATAAGTTACAGGATAAACAGAATTGTCCGATTTATTAAAATTCGGAACGTTATTATTTGTTTGAGCTTTAAGCACCCAAGGATTAGCCACCGTTCCCCAACTAGAGATCGTAGCTGCAGACTCTGATGTTGCAATACGAGTATTTGCATTACCATCCGATTTAGATAGAGCTAAACCGTATAAAAACAAATCTGCTTTACCTACTGCATGGTCTTCCGCACCAATCGTACCGTTCCCACTAGTGTCAGCGGCAGCTAAGCTCAGAGGTCCCACAGGCATATAGTTGATATATCCCGTATCTTTACTTCTGTCAGTCAAAATTTGAGTTATAGTCTCATTCGGACCAGCTCCACGAAAAACCATGTAAGTATTTTGTGGTAAAATTGCAATGCCTTCACCAGTTGTATTACTCAAACTAGCATCAGACAATTCTTCAAATGCAAAACAAAATGGGTTGATACAAACACCCACCAAAGTCGCTAAAACGGTTTTTTTAAACATTACCGTATAATTTAGTGTAGCCATCCTGACTTTCCTGTTTTTATACGGTGCTTTGCACCATATTTTTTCTTTTAAAATCCTTGATACAGTGAGACCTTAAACACCAAACAAGGCACAAAAAAGAGCATATTATTCACTGCCGTTGATTAAAACTATTTAACTAAGCTTTATGAATACTATATCTTTGACCAATAAATCCCTCAACAAAATTTTAAAGTACCATAGCAATTAGGTGCAAAATTTTGTTTTTGTAATACGACATTCGTTAATGACATTGAAGCTGGAATTGCATTCGTTAGATCTACAGTACCAATATTTAGATTTCCTGCAATTAGACAATTAGTAGCCAAAAAACCACACTCAACTGCATTCCCATCTTGATTTAAGTAATTACTTACCTGATTCAACGTTTCAATAATTGTTGGCATGGCTATCTCAACAGTTCCTGAAGGAGTTATCTGTCCAATATCAATTGGGTTAGTCAACTCCATCCACCACCCTGTTTGTGCTACTGATGCAGCATCCGGCCACATAATATTCACACCCTGCACCCCTAAATAACCGGCCGAACCATTTAACTGAGCAGCATGGAAATAACCCAAGCTCTGATTAATAGTCACATTCACATTCAGATTATTAACAGTCCCTGCTACATTACCAGAAATTGGAATTGGAGTACCCAACAGTGATGCTGTTGCATTGAGAGTTCCCGTCACTCCAACTCCGCTAACTTTCGCTGTTGCATTTAAATTAACTGAGTTAATTCTCTTACCCGTAATTATTTGCTGTCCCATAGTTAATGCACCCGTAGCTGAACTTAGATTTAAGTTATAAGCACTAGATGTAAACGGCACTGTACCGCCCTGCCCGACAACAGTTGCCCTACCTTTAATTGCAGTATTTGTTTCATCCTGAGTAATTCCATAAAATGGATTAGTAGTCACCGTACCAGTTGTTGGTTTTGTAACCATATAACCACTTAAAGAGTTGATTCCTGTAGCGGCATCTCCATTTTCCAAACCAAAAGTTAACAATCCATCTAATGATTTAGCACTTAGTCGAAATCCTTGGATTTCACGAGTAGATGCTGAGTTTGGATTTTTTATAGCAAACTCTAAAAAAGGGT
>OBJT01000253.1_pt1 | contig 14214 bp, 11 predicted proteins | sample 1519861 | NCBI WGS metagenome assembly OBJT01 (sample SAMN02401118, study PRJEB22541) | soil metagenome, isolate JX
AATGAAAACGCTGCCGTTTGCTGAGCTGATCTTTGCGCGACAAATGTTAGTGGTGGGTGAATTACTACGCGATTTGCCACCCGAAGATCGCATTACACCGATTGTCGGCATGCTGATGGGTGTGGTGGAGAAAGGCGGTGATCTTCGTGTTGAAGTGCCGGATACCAATGAAGCGAAGGAACTAACCAAGTTTTGTCGCAAGTTGACCGTGCCACTGCGTGCCAGCCTGCGTGCCAGCAAGATTCTGTTAAACTACGAATCACCAAAGCGTCCTGTGGTGCATGTGTTCTTTATCGCGCCGGGGACCTGCTATGTAGGCTACTCGCTGCCCGACAATAACTCACCTTTCTATATGGGGATCCCGCGTCTCAAGTTCCCTTCAGATGCGCCTAGCCGTTCGACGCTGAAGCTGGAAGAAGCCTTTCACGTCTTCATTCCGGCAGATGAGTGGGATGAACGCTTGGGCAGCGGCATGTATGCTGTGGATTTGGGTGCCTGCCCCGGCGGCTGGACCTATCAACTGGTCAAACGCAGTATGTGGGTGTATGCCGTGGATAACGGTCCGATGGCGCCGAGCCTGATGGATACCGGGCAAGTCACGCACTGCCGTGAAGATGGCTTCAAATATCGCCCAGACCGTAACAACATCAGTTGGTTAGTGTGTGACATGGTGGAAAAACCAGTGCGTGTCGCGAGCCTGATGACAGAGTGGCTGGTCAACGGCTGGTGCCGTGAAGCAATCTTCAACCTTAAGCTGCCGATGAAAAAGCGCTATGAGGAAGTGACGCAGAACCTGGCAATGATGGATGCGGCGTTGAAAGAACAGGGGATTAATGCGCAGATTCAGGCGCGCCAGCTCTATCATGACCGCGAAGAGATTACCGTGCATGTGCGCCGGCTGTGGGCGGCAGTCGGCGGCCGTCGCGACGAACGCTAATCCTGCTTCATACTTTGCACTACAGCCGCGTTGGCTGCGTTTGCTCGCCCCGGTCACATACTGATGTATGCTCCCGGGGACTCTCGCACTTGCCGCCTTGCTGCAGCACAAATTATTTCGCAGGATGCATTTCCCGTCATACTTCGCGCCACAGGTGCGTTGGCTTCGCTTGCTCGCCCCAGTCACATACTGATGTATGCTCCCGGGGATTCTCAAGCTTGCCGCCTTCCTGTGACGCGAATTATTTAGGGAAATTCTGCGCACTTTTTAACTCGGTCTGCTCTTACGTCATACTTCGCGCCACAGGTGCGTTGGCTGCGCTTGCTCGCCCCAGTCACATACTGATGTATGGTCCCGAGGACTCAAGCACTTGCCGATCCTGCTTCATACTTTGCACTACAGCAGCGTTGGCTGCGCTTGTTCGCCCCGGTCACATACTGACGTATGCTCCCGGGGACTCTCGCGCTTGCCGCCTTGCTGTAGCACAAATTATTTCGCAGGATCTCTCGGGTTATACTCGTAGCAGAACAATTTTTTGCACCTACCACCTATCAAGATATTCGCGTGTTTATGTGGCAGAGGGTGCTGCACCTGCCATTCACGGCTTATACCGCAACGTATTTAAATTCCCCTGCAGGACCAAATCGCGTTTTAGCGTTGAGACTTGACGGCAGATTTCTGCCATCTCTTGGTGATCGCGTAGTTTCTTTTGCCACTTCTCGGGGACCTGGTCGAACTGCTGATAGATGGCTTCAAGCGTGCCGAACTGCATCAGCAACTCGCGGGCGCTTTTGGGACCGATGCCAGCAACGCCAGGAATCTTGCTGCTGCTGATGCCGCACAGTCCCCAGTAATCGGGTAACTGTGTGGGCGCGACGCCAAAATCTTGCTCAATGAAGGGCACATCCAACCAGCGTTTTTGAAAGTAGTCGCGAATGCGAATGTTTGGGGCCAGCAACTGGCAATAGCCTTTATCCGTGGAAACGATGGTCGCTTGATGACCTGCATCGGCCATCTTCACCGCCAGCGTGGCGGCGAGATCGTCGGCTTCATCCAAATCGGCGACCCAACAACTGACGCCTGCGGCCTGAAAGGCTTGTTGAATGGCGGGCATTTCTGACTGCAAATCGTCTGGCATCGGTGGACGACCGGCTTTGTAATCTGGCAAAAGCTGATGGCGCCAACCGGGATGGCGTTCATGGCTATCAAATACTGCCACGACATGGGTGGGCTGCGTGTGACCCAACAGCTGGTGCAGTGCCGCAACGCAGGCATCGCGGCAGGGCGAACCTTGCACCGCATGCAGACGACGGATCAGGTTTAGCGCATCAATAATAAGAAGATGAAACGGCATAGTGATTGCGGCAGCCCGTAGGCTGCCTTCCTGATAGGTTATTTGATGATTTCGTAGCAGGGAATGTAGGCGCTGCCTGGCAGCTTCATGCGTTGTTGTGCGACAAAGCCCTGCAGCAGTTCATCCATGCGATGCATGATGTCTGCGTCACCCTGAAGCTGATAGGGACCCTTCTCGCGAATTTCCCGAATACCGACCTCTTTAACGTTTCCGGCAACAATGCCAGAGAAGGCACGGCGCAGATCCGCAGCCAGTTTTTCTGCTGGCTGGTTAGGGAACAGCTTCAGATTAGCCATATTTTCGTGCGTCGGCACGAACGGCACCTGTAACTCTGGCGCGATACGAATTGACCAGTTAAAGCTGTAAGCATCACCCGTTTCACGGCGATACTCCTTCACCTGTGGCATGGCTTTCTTCATCAAGCGCGCGACTTCGGCGGCATCATCAATGATGATCTTGTAGTGCTTACGCGCGGTCTCGCCTAGGGTATTGACGATAAAATCATCCAACACGCGGAAATAGTCGGCGCTCTCTTTTGGACCGGTCAGAATCAGTGGCAGCACTTGATCGTTGTTGTGCGGGTTCATCAAAATCCCCAGCAGGTATAACAACTCTTCAGCTGTGCCGACACCACCTGGGAAGATCACGATACCGTGCGCGATACGGACGAAGGCTTCGAGACGTTTTTCAATGTCCGGCATAATGATCAACTCATTCACCAGCGGGTTCGGTGGTTCAGCCGCGATGATAGAAGGCTCTGTCAGACCAATAAAACGGCTGTCGTGGTAGCGCTGCTGCGCGTGGCCAACCGCAGCACCTTTCATCGGCGCTTCCATCACCCCTGGCCCGCAGCCCGTGCAGATATTGAGTTCACGCAGGCCCATTTGGGTGCCGACATTGCGGCAATACTGATACTCCACCGCGTTAATCGAGTGGCCGCCCCAGCACACCACGGTGTTAGGGTATTCGCCGATGTGCAGTGCGCGCGCATTACGCAGAATGGAAAACACCTGGTTGGTGATATGCGCGGAATCTTCAACGTTTTGGTTATCGCTGCGCTCAAGCTGGCCATTCACAAACAGAATGTCGCGCAGTACGGCAAACAGGTTAGCTTGCAGTGAGCGAATAATGCGCCCATCGACGAAGGCTTCTTCTGGCGGATTGATCAGTTCCAGTTTTACGCCACGTTCACGGCGCAGCACGTTGATATCAAAGTTTTCAAAGCGGGAAAGCAGCTCATGACTACTGTCGGTCTGGCTGCCGGAGTTGAGCACTGCAAGTGAGCAGTTACGAAATAGCTGGTAGAGGTCGCTGCTGGCCGTTTGCTTTAGCATGTCCACTTCCAACTGGGAAAGCAGATCCATTGAGCCTAAAGGGCTGATATGTGTAATCAAGAGCACTCCTTCACACGCAAATGCGTGACTGATGACGCTGCGCTTTAACTGACTGAACGCAGTGACGAAAATCCCTGGAAACGCAGGTTAAAACCCTCGCGCCTTGGACAGAGTAACGTTGTCCGCCGTCAATGCTCAAGTGGAACCGCGCATCCATGCAGCGGCCTGCGAGGCATCTCGCAATCTGTTACTGGCGAACGAGGCGGGAGAAGCCTGGAGAGAAGGGCACGTTACTGCGCCATGGATTGATATCCAGCCCACCACGGCGCGTATAACGAGCGTAAACCGTCAGGGTTTCTGGTTGGCAAAAGCGTTGAATATCATTGAAAATACGTTCTACACACTGCTCGTGGAATTCATTGTGCTGGCGGAAAGAGATCAGATAACGCAGCAATGCCTCGCGGTCAATGCGCGGGCCCTTGTAGCGAATCATGACAGAACCCCAATCCGGCTGATGGGTAATCAAACAGTTGGATTTCAGCAAATGGCTGACCAGCGTTTCTTCAACCACTTCGCTGCCTGCCGCTTGGGCGAGGTAATCGGCATTAAAAGCGTAGTCATGGATTTCAATATCCTGCTCGTCAATCACATCACCGGCGAAATGGCCAATCGGCTGGCCTTCTACTTCACTCAAACGGAAAAGCGCGACGCTCACTTCGCCGTTGGCGCAAGCGCGGAGATCGCGCTCCAGCGTTTGACGCACTTCACCCCAGTCCGCGAAAACCGTCTGATTAAAACTGTTAAGATAAAGTTTGAAACTCTTGGACTCGATCAGGTTTTCGCTGTCAGCGCGCAGTACAACTTCGCCTACCGCAACCTGTGGCACGCCTTTGCTGTTGAGCCAGGAGAGTTCGTACAACGTCCAGATATCTGCTCCCTGAAAGGGCAGATTATCGGGGTAGAGTCCAAGCGGTTCACGATTCAGGCTGCGCGGCACAGATTGCAGCAGCGTGTTATCGTAGCGATCAACATAAGCCGTGGGCTTACCTAACGTCAGGCCGCTTAATGCCTGATCGCGGTTTTCAGAAGACATATCGGTTACCACTACATTCTTTCAAAGTGGCTAAGTGTAACCGATCACAAGCGAGAAGATGAATGATGCAGCAAACCGCAGACGCTCTGCGTGATTTTACCGCCCGTTATGTTCAGCACTGGCAGCAACAATCTGGGCATCTACCTGCTAGCGCAGATTTATTGGGGGTGCCTTCGCCTTGTATAGTCGCCACGCTGGACGATCGCGTGTTATGGCAGCCACAGCCGTTCACATTGCCAGCGACGCTTGAAGCGGTTGAGCGTGCACTGGATATTCAGCTTCAACCAGAAATTAGCGCCATTTATACCTCACAGTTTGCTGGAGATATGCTGGCCACCTTTGATCAGCAGCCGGTAACCTTGTTACAGGTGTGGAGTGAATCAGATTTTACCCGCTTGCAGGAAAACCTGATTGGTCACCTGGTCATGAAGCGCCGCTTGAAACAGAGTCCGACATTATTCATTGCGACAACGGAATCCGAACAGGATGTGATTGCGATCTGTAACTTAACGGGTGAAGTTATTCTGGAACAGCCTGGCAGTAAAAATCGCCAGACACTGGCTAGCGATATCCAGACTTTTCTTAATGCTTTACAACCGGTTAGTGCCTGATTAGCAGAGTTTACAGATGTGCTATGTAAGAGATCTCTCACATGGGGTGTGAGAGATCGCTAGATCATTTAGCAGACTTTCGTAAACCCGGAATGTAAAAATATTGTGAATCATAAGCTTATGGCATCTCTCCTAAAATCAAGATGTGACTTAATCCATTAACGCTTCTTACTAGCTTGTTATTCCGATAGTTTCTGACAGAATAGTCACCACTGGCAGGAAGCCAAGGATTAAGAGACGTTCAGGAGAATGTCAGCCAGGAGGCAGGAACGTCACGGAGTTGACGTCACAAGGAAGGCTTCAGGATGAAGCAGGACACTCAGGATTGAGTAAGGGACACCTCCAGGATGGAGAATGAGAGCCACGCAGGATGTGGTGGGCCTGGATGCCAAGGACAAATGTCACGATGACAAGCAACGGATAGCATAGGAAGAGTTGTCATGGATGAGCAGGGAGCACAGCGGTGGCGGGATTGCTGCAAACGAAACCGGGAGCACTGTAATAACAGTGCTCCCTTTTTTATGGCTTTTTTGCGCATTGAATGACTAATGGTATGCTTGCCGCCCAATTTTCTCTGGAGGTGGCGTATGTCGTCGCAAATGGTTATTCAACGGCTGCAGCAGGTCGAAGCGGTAATGCGCGAACACGATCACTGGCAGACTCAATCCCCTGAGGCGGAAGCCTTCACAAGCACCGAGCCTTTTTGTCTCGATACGCTTGAGCCATTAGAGTGGCTACAGTGGGTGCTGATTCCTCGTTTTCACGCCTTAATTGAAGCGGGTGCACCGCTACCTCAGAACTTTGCCATCGCGCCTTACTATGAAGTTGCGCTGCCAGATTCGACGCCGGGCTATGCGGCACTGCTCCTCACGCTAAACCACTTTGATGCGCTGTTTCAGGAACCCACTGCCTGATGCTGGAAATCCTTTATCAAGATGAATGGCTGGTGGCCGTCAATAAGCCGTCCGGTTGGTTGGTGCATCGTAGTTGGCTCGATCGCGATGAAAAAGTGGTGGTGATGCAAACGGTGCGTGACCAAATTGGTCAGCACGTTTTTACCGTACATCGCCTCGATCGCCCCACTTCCGGTGTGCTGTTAATGGCGCTCTCCAGCGAAGTGGCGCATTTGCTGTCCCAGCAGTTCGAGCAGCATAAAATGCAGAAAACCTATCATGCGGTGCTGCGCGGTTGGCTGGATGGCAGCGCGACGCTCGACTATCCGTTAGTCGAAGAGCTGGATAAGATTGCCGATAAGTTCGCAACTCAGGAACGCGCGGCGCAGCCTGCGGTGACGGATTATCGCTCACTGGCTCAGGTGGAAATGCCGGTGGCGATCAGCCGTTACAACAGCGCGCGCTATACCTTGGTGGAAATGTCACCCCACACCGGTCGCAAGCATCAGTTGCGTCGCCATATGGTACATTTGCGGCATCCTATTATTGGTGACAGTGCCCATGGTGATTTGCGGCAGAACCGGGGTGCAGCAGAACACTTTGGTATGAATCGATTGATGCTACATGCCAGTGCGCTGAGCCTGACGCATCCTGTCACCGGAGAACCTTTGGTGATCCGTGCCGGGTTGGATCGCGTCTGGCAAGGCATGCTGCAACACTTTGGCTGGCAGGATCAGATCCCTGACGTTCCCAGGGTTGAGTTTGCCGACGAGGCAGTCCAGGATAAGCCAACTGAATAAAGGAGCGGCAAGATGGCTAAGATTGGCATTTTTACAGGTACGGTTTACGGCAATGCGTTGCTGGTGGCAGAAGAAGCGCAGCCGGTACTGGAAGAGCAGGGCCACGACGTGAAAGTTTTTGAGGATGCGTCACTGGCGGATTGGCAGGCTTACAGCAAAGAGGTCATTCTGATTGTCACCTCTACCACTGGCCAGGGCGACTTCCCGGACAATATTGCCCGCTTGTATGTGCAGATACGCGATGAAGTGGGTTATCAGCCGGAGTTGCGCTACGGCGTGATTGCACTGGGTGATAGCAGCTATGACAACTTCTGCGGCGCGGGTAAAACCTTTGATGCCACCTTGCAGGAGCAGAGCGCCAAACGCATCGGTGATGTGCTGCTGGTGGATGCCACGGAAGATCCAGAGCCTGAGTCTGTCACCACGCCGTGGGTTGAGAGCTGGGGTAAACTGCTGTAATTCTGCCTTCGCGTGGGCTCTTCCAAGCGACCTTAGGCAATCTGGGGGGCCTGAAAATGAGGTGATGATTTTTCAGGCCCCCCAGATTGTTCCCCTCTCCGATGTTGGGAGAGGGGCCGATGACCATCAGGTCACCGGTGCCGGGTTAAACACCGCCAGCTGATTGCGAATTCCCCAACGATCCGACCAGGTTTGTTTGCGACCACTGGCGATATCCAGAATCAACTCAAACAACCGCCAGCCCACCTGCTCAATACTCTCTTCGCCCGTGGCAATGGTGCCTGCATTGATATCCATCAAATCGTGCCAGCGTTCTGCCAGCGCATTGCGCGTCGCCATCTTAATTACCGGAATCGCCGCCAGGCCATAGGGCGTGCCGCGCCCCGTGGTGAAGACCTGCAAGGTAATGCCGGAGGCCATCTGCTGTGTGCCACAAACAAAATCACTGGCGGGTGTCGCCGCATAAATCAGCCCCCGCTTCGTCGGGCGCTGGCCGGGTGACAACACTTCCACAATCGGGCTGCGGCCTGATTTGGCGATTGAACCCAGCGCTTTCTCCACCACGTTTGCCAGCCCACCTTTTTTATTGCCGGGTGAGGGATTAGCGCTACGGTCAGTCTGGCCCTGGCTGAGGTAATCATCATACCAGGCCATCTCTTCCAACAGGCGTTGACCGACGTTTTCATCGACCACGCGCGGCGTCAGTAGATGTATCGCATCGCGAACTTCGGTGACCTCAGAGAACATCACCGTGGCACCGCAGCGCACCAGCAAATCAGAGGCGAAGCCGACTGCCGGGTTGGCGGTGACGCCGGAAAACGCATCGCTGCCGCCGCATTGGGTGCCAATAACCAGTTCTGATGCCGGGCAGGTCTCGCGCTGGCGCTGATTCAGTTTTTTCAAATGGCGTTCGGCTACCTGAAGAATTTCATCCACCATCGCGCCAAAACCGACATGCCGTTCATCCTGCAAACGCACAATATCGTTGTCATCCAGCGAAATGGCCTGCACATCCGGCGTGCCGGTCAACAGACGCTCCGGCTGTAATTTCTCACAGCCGAGGCTGACGATCATCACTTCGCCACCAAAGTTAGGATTGAGGGCGAGGTTATGGATAGTGCGAATCGGCACCACCGCGGCCGGTGCGTTGATCGCCACACCACAGCCATAAAGATGGTTCAGCGCCACCACGCCATCGACGTTGGGATAGCGCGGCAGCAGATCGCGTTCAATGATTTGCACTACGTAATCCACTACGCCAGCCACACAGTGCACGCTGGTGGTAATACCGAGCAGATTGCGCGTTCCCACGCTGCCATCGGCGTTGCGATAACCTTCAAAGGTGTAACCTTCGAGCGGTGGCAGATTGGGGGGAACATTGTTCGCCAGGGGTAAACTGTTGAGCGGAGGTGCTTCGGGTAGCGCCACCAGGGATTCTTCAATCCAGCTGCCTTGTGCAATCGGGCGCAACGCGGTGCCAATCACTTCGCCGTAGCGTAGGATGACGCCGTTTTCAGGAATATCCACCAGTGCCACTTTATGTCCCTGCGGCACGTGTTCCGTGAGCTGCAAGCCATCTTCAAAGTGGGTGCCAGCGGGTAACCCCTGGTTGTTGACCACGATCGCCACGTTGTCGGCATCGTGTACTTTTATATAAAGCGGTTTCTCTGTTAGCGGTCGGTTCATTGCTCACCTTCCAGTGCGTCGCGCTGTACATGGCAGCGCGTTGTAAATGCTTCCGTCACGTCATCATTTTTTGCCAGCCTCAGTATATGCAGGGGTATTGGCCAGCGCATTGTGCAATTGACTGGCTTTTAGTGGTTTTAATCGCAGAGTTTGGTTCGTTTATCCAAATACAAGTGAACAGACTCACAAAGCGCACGTTGGCTGGCTGCTTATTAATCAATCCATGGGTGAAAAATCAGGTTCCGTGAGCTACGCCGCAGGGATATGTGCAATTGCCATAAAATCCGTATCAATCACCGCTCATCATCATGCGTTCTTCCAATGCCTCGTGGTGGGGCTGTTCCTATACTGATTCTCGTTCTTCAACGTTTGGTTATTTGTCACGACGCATCATCGTTTTGCCATAACAACAATCGCCGTGTTTAACCCGACATCATTCTGATACCCAACGCGATGTGTATGCAGTCAGAGTGAATGTAGCGTTCGCTATATTTCAGGAGTGCAACATGAATAGTTTCAGCCAGACAGCGGAAGCGGTGCAAAAACGCACCAACGCCCGTTACTGGATTGTGGTGATGTTATTTATCGTCACTTCATTCAACTACGGTGACCGTGCAACCATTTCAATTGCCGGTTCCGCGATGTCTAAAGATATCGGCCTCGATTCGGTGGGTCTCGGCTATATCTTCTCCGCCTTCTCATGGGCGTATGTGATTGGACAGATTCCCGGCGGCTGGCTGCTTGACCGCTTTGGCTCAAAACGCGTCTATTTCTGGAGTATTTTCCTCTGGTCGCTGTTTACCCTGCTGCAAGGCTTTGTTGACCTGTTCAGCGGCTTCGGCATCGTAATTTCACTGTTCCTACTGCGCTTTATGGTTGGTCTGGCTGAAGCCCCGTCGTTCCCGGGTAACAGCCGCATTGTGGCAGCTTGGTTCCCGGCACAAGAGCGCGGTACCGCCGTCGCAATTTTCAACTCGGCACAGTACTTCGCGACGGTGATCTTTGCGCCGATCATGGGCTGGCTGGTGGCGGAAGTGGGCTGGGCGCACGTGTTCTGGTTCATGGGCGGTCTGGGCATCATTCTCAGCTTCGTCTGGCTGAAGTTCATGCACGATCCGAACAACCATCCGGGCGTGAATAAGGCTGAGCTCGAGTATATGGAGCAGGGCGGTGCGCTGATCAATATGGATGCCAAAAAGGCCGAGCGCAAAGTGAGCTGGGATGAGAAGTGGTATCAAATCAAACAGCTGCTCTCGACTCGCATGATGTGGGGTATCTATCTCGGACAATATTGCGTTAACGCGCTGACCTACTTCTTTATTACCTGGTTCCCAGTGTATCTGGTGCAGGCACGCGGCATGTCGATTCTGAAAGCAGGCATGATCGCCTCCATCCCCGCCATCTGTGGCTTCCTCGGTGGTGTGTTAGGTGGCGTGATTTCCGATTACCTGATGCGCAAAACCGGCTCACTGAACGTTGCACGTAAGACCCCCATCGTGGTCGGCATGCTGCTCTCCATCAGCATGGTGATGTGTAACTACACCGAAACTGAATGGGTGGTCGTGCTGTTTATGGCGCTGGCGTTCTTCGGCAAGGGTATTGGTGCGTTGGGCTGGGCGGTGATGGCAGATACCGCACCGAAAGAGATCAGCGGATTGAGCGGCGGCTTGTTCAACATGTTCGGCAACTTCTCCGGCATCGTGACGCCAATTGCTATCGGCTACATCATCGCCGCTTCTGGTTCGTTCGAAGGTGCTTTGATTTACGTGGGTGTCCACGCCTTCGTTGCCGCGTTCAGCTTCCTGTTCATTACGGGCGACATCAAACGTATAGAACTGAAACATCGGGCATAAGGACTGAGTATGAATACGCAAAGTACCCCGGTAATTACCGATATGCAGGTGATTCCGGTTGCCGGTTACGACAGCATGCTACTGAACATTGGTGGTGCACACAGCGCCTGCTTCACCCGCAACATTGTGGTGTTGACCGACAGCGATGGTCACACCGGCGTAGGTGAAGCGCCGGGTGGGGAAACCATCTACCAAACGCTGGTAGAGGCGATTCCCCAAGTCAAAGGCCAGCAGGTGGCGCGCATGAACCGCCTGGTGCAGCAGGTGCATAAGGGTAATCAGTCGGCGGATTTCGATACCTTCGGCAAAGGGGCCTGGACCTTTGAACTGCGTGTCAACGCGGTGGCGGCGCTGGAAGCCGCACTGCTGGATTTGCTGGGCCAATGTCTGGGCGTGCCGGTAGCCGAGTTGCTCGGTCCGGGCCAGCAGCGTGATGAAGTCACGGTGCTGGGCTATCTGTTTTACCTCGGCGATCGCCGCAAAACCGATCTGCCGTATTTGACTGGCGAAGGTGCCAGCCATGACTGGTATCACCTGCGTCATCAGGAAGCTTTAACGCCGGAAGCGGTGGTGCGCTTAGCCGAAGCGGCACAGGACAAATATGGCTTCAAAGATTTCAAACTGAAGGGCGGGGTATTGCCGGGTGAGCAGGAGATTGAATCCGCTGCCGCACTGAAAAAGCGTTTCCCGGAGGCGCGCATCACCGTCGATCCCAATGGTGCCTGGACGCTCGATGAAGCCATTCGTCTGTGCAAAGGCATGAGCGATGTGCTGACCTACGCTGAAGACCCGTGCGGTGCTGAACAGGGCTATTCCGGCCGTGAAGTGATGGCGGAATTCCGCCGCGCCACCGGGTTGCCGGTCGCCACCAATATGATTGCCACCAACTGGCGTGAGATGAATCACGCGGTGATGCTCAACTCAGTCGATATCCCACTGGCCGATCCGCATTTCTGGACGCTGAGCGGCGCGGTGCGCGTGGCGCAACTGTGCGACGACTGGGGCTTAACCTGGGGTTGCCACTCCAACAACCACTTCGATATTTCACTGGCGATGTTCACCCACGTTGGCGCGGCGGCACCGGGCAAACCCACCGCTATCGATACCCACTGGATCTGGCAGGAGGGCGATCAGCGCCTGACCAAAGAGCCGCTGCTTATCCGCAACGGCAAGATTGCCGTGCCGGATAAGCCAGGCCTCGGCGTCGAGCTGGATTGGGATCGCCTGCATCAGGCCAATGCCCTGTACAAATCACTGCCGGCGGGATCGCGTAATGACGCCACGGCGATGCAGTATCTGGTTCCCGGTTGGTCATTCGACCGTAAGCGTCCAGCTTTTGGACGTCGTCATGCTTAAGGAGCAGGAAATGAGTCAGACACCGAAAATCACATCGTTGCAGGTCATTCCGGTGGCCGGTCACGACAGCATGTTGCTGAATCTGAGCGGCGCCCATTCGCCGTTCTTCACCCGTAACATCGTCATCATCAAGGACAACGCCGGCCACACCGGCGTGGGCGAAATTCCCGGCGGCGAGAAAATTCGTCAGACGCTGGAAGATGCGGCGGCGCTGGTGGTGCAGAAAACCGTGGGTGAATACAAAAACATCCTCAATCTGGTGCGCAGTACTTTTGCCGACCGCGATTCCAGTGGACGCGGTAATCAGACCTTCGACCTGCGTACCACTATTCACGTGGTGACCGGCATTGAAGCGGCGCTGCTGGATCTGCTCGGTCAGCATCTGGGCGTCAACGTTGCCTCGCTGCTCGGCGATGGTCAACAGCGTGACCGCGTGGAGATGCTGGGTTACCTGTTCTACGTCGGCGACCGCACCAAAACCTCTTTGCCGTATCAGAGCCAGGAGACAGACAAGTGCGACTGGTATCGCCTGCGCCATGAAGAGGCGCTGACGCCGGATACCGTGGTGCGTCTGGCCGAAGCCGCGTATGAGAAATATGGCTTCAACGATTTCAAACTGAAAGGCGGCGTGCTGCGCGGTGGCGAAGAAGCCGAAGCCGTCACGGCACTGGCGAAACGCTTCCCACAGGCGCGCGTGACGCTCGATCCTAACGGTGCCTGGTCGCTGAATGAAGCGATTCTGCTCGGTAAGCAACTCAAAGGCGTGCTGGCGTATGCGGAGGACCCGTGTGGCGCTGAGCAAGGCTACTCTGGCCGTGAAGTGATGGCGGAATTCCGCCGTGCCACCGGTTTGCCGACGGCAACCAACATGATTGCCACCGACTGGCGCCAGATGGGTCACACGCTGTCGCTGCAATCAGTGGATATCCCGCTGGCCGATCCGCATTTCTGGACCATGCAAGGTTCGGTGCGCGTGGCGCAGATGTGTCACGACTTCGGCCTGACCTGGGGTTCGCACTCCAACAACCATTTCGATATCTCGCTGGCGATGTTCACCCACGTGGCGGCTGCCGCGCCGGGCGCGATTACCGCCATCGATACCCACTGGATTTGGCAGGAGGGCGATTCGCGCCTGACGCAAAATCCGCTGCAGATTATCAACGGCAAAATCGCCGTGCCAGACGCGCCGGGACTCGGCGTGGAGCTGGACTGGGAACAGGTGCATAAAGCTCATGAGGCCTATAAGGCGCTGCCAGGCGGCGCGCGTAACGATGCGGGCCCGATGCAGTATCTGATTCCCGGTTGGACATTCGACCGTAAACGCCCCGTTTTCGGCCGTCATTAATTAAAAAGGATTACGCTATGACTACATCATCTTCAACGCCAATTGTGACCGCTATGCAGGTTATCCCGGTCGCCGGGCATGACAGCATGCTGATGAACCTGAGCGGCGCGCACGCGCCGTACTTCACCCGTAATATCGTTATCATCAAAGATAACTCCGGGCACACGGGCGTTGGCGAAATCCCCGGCGGCGAAAAAATCCGCCAGACCCTGGAAGACGCCGCGCCGTTGGTGGTGGGTAAAACGCTGGGCGAGTACAAAAATGTGCTGAGCGCCGTGCGTAACCAGTTTGCCGACCGCGACGCCGGCGGCCGCGGCCTGCAAACCTTCGATCTGCGCACTACCATTCACGTGGTGACCGGGATTGAAGCGGCGCTGCTGGATCTGCTGGGCCAGCATCTGGGCGTGAACGTTGCTTCTCTGCTTGGCGACGGCCAGCAGCGGAGCGAAGTCGAAATGCTGGGCTACCTGTTCTTTGTCGGTAACCGCCACGC
>OBJT01000254.1_pt1 | contig 14171 bp, 11 predicted proteins | sample 1519861 | NCBI WGS metagenome assembly OBJT01 (sample SAMN02401118, study PRJEB22541) | soil metagenome, isolate JX
GGACAGGGAAAGTCCCGTCTGCGCCGGTCCGTCAGGCTGACGAGTGAAGTGAAGGGACCGCGTCAGCGGCGCGAGGACAGCCAGCCCCAGAGCGGCACCAGACTGCGTTATCACCTCATGCTTAACTGACGCAGACTGCGTTATCACCTTATGCTCAACTGACGCAGACTGCGTTATCACTGCATGCTTAACGCCTTTTAGCCGCTCATTTGATTACATACTCGGGAAAGTAATATTGCTTCCCGGCGCCTCGCGGTGGAGATGGATGAAGTTCAGATGACGCTCGTACTGATCGAGAATATCGATAATCACCTGTTCTTTGTTGTAGTCCATCAAGTCATTGCCTTGGCTGCCTTCTAGCAGGAACGTCTCGAGTCGGTAATAGGTCGATTTACCGCTGCGGGCACGATAGGTAAAGCCAGGCACCGAGTACTGCTGCGGCCAAATCTGGTAAACAAAGTCTTGCTCTTCACCGAGCAGCACGCGCAGGTCGAGGTAGCCTAACGGATGCCCTTCTTCCGGTTCAACACGCTCCAACGTGACACGACCACCTCGTAACTCCAGCTCTTTTGCCACGTCCTGCATGGCCGGGTACAGAACGCTCTCCATCATCTGCTGGGTATAGCGCGTACCGGGATAGTTCATCAAACGAGACAGGCGTTTCTTCCAGCTTAAACGATCGTTGCTAGCCGGAATGTAGGGTGCGGTTTCTCGGCTGGCACTGGCGCGACGATGATCTTCCACCTTCAGCGATTTATATAATCCGGCCATCACAAAGAAGATCACAAAGCTAAATGGCAGGCCCATGATTACGGTGGCGTTTTGCAGTGCTGAGATGCCGTTGGTCATCAACATACCCATAGTCAACACACCAATCGCTACCGACCAGAAGATACGCAGCCAGTTCGGCGCATCACTGTTGATGTCCTTCAGTTTTGACGTGAAATTACCCAATACCAACGAACCTGAATCCGCTGAGGTGACGTAGAACAGCATGCCGGTAATGGTGGCAACCGAAGCGCTGAACTTGAAGGCAGGATACTGTGCCAGCAGGCTGTAAAAACCACGCTCAGCATGCGCCATCACTTCCTGAGCAAAGCCCGCGTCCCCGTGAATGATTTCATACAGTGCCGCATTGCCGAATACCGACAGCCACAGTAGCGTAAAGGTGAACGGAATGATCAGCGTCCCGAGGACAAACTCACGAATGGTACGGCCACGCGAAATACGTGCGAGGAACAACCCGACAAAAGGTGACCAGGCAACCCACCATGCCCAGAAGAACAGGGTCCAGCTGTTCATCCACTCTCTCGGCTGATCAAACGCAAAGGTGTTCAGCGTCATGCCCATAAAGCGGTTGATGTAATCACCGACGTTCAGCACCAGCGCGTTTAACAGGAAATCGGTTTTGCCCATAAACAACACGAACAGGATTAATCCCAGCGCCAGCGCCACGTTCAGTTCCGACAGAATGCGAATGCCTTTATCCACGCCGGACGTGACTGAAATAGTGGCAATAATCACTGACAGTACGATCAAAGCAGCCTGCGCAGTGAAGCCTTCCGGAATATCAAACAGGACATTCAAGCCGTAGTTGAGCTGCACGACACCAATGCCTAAGGTGGTGGCGATACCGAAGATGGTGCCAACCACTGCCGCAATATCGACAGTATGACCAATTGGGCCATTGATACGTTTGCCAAAAATCGGATAGAGCGCGGAACGAATAGTCAGAGGAAGGTTGTAACGGTAGCTAAAGTAGCCCAGCGCGATGCCCATTAGCGCATACATCGACCAGCCGGTCACGCCGTAGTGGAACAGTGTCCACACCATCGCCTGCCGTGCCGCTTCCATGGTTTGACCTGCGCCTTCTGGTGGTTGCATATATTGCGTGACCGGTTCGGCAACCGAGAAGAACATCAGGTCGATACCGATACCGGCTGCAAACAGCATGGCAGACCAACTCAGTAAGCTAAATTCCGGTTTGGATTGTTCTGGCCCGAGCTTAATCGCTCCGTAACGCGAACAGGCCATATACACCACGAAGACAATGTAGAGCGTGGCGGCGAGCATGTAGTACCAGCCAAACGTGGATGTGACCCAATTGACGGCGGTCTGAATCCAGCTGGCAGCCAGTTCGCTGTAAAAGATAGTGACAAGTGAAAATGTCAGAATCAGTCCGGCCGAGGTAAAAAACACCACGGGATTGATTCTGTCTTTTTCACTGGCAGGTGGATTAATCATCGGTTACCTCTGGTTAATTTCCTGTAATGACTCAATGAATTAGCGTGACCAGTTCACCTGGCCTTGTTGTTGTTGACTCCCCTGTGTTCCCTCCATTTGGTGCTTTCTACTGGCGATATCCCGCATAGCCCGGTTCACCGCTGCGTTTTTGTAACAATCGAAGCACAGCATCCTAACAAATTTCTTTTTTATATTGAACGTGCAATCAAAAAAAGTTTTAATGGTGCCCTTACATTGTGGTGGAGCTGGAGTCATGCCAAAGGTGGGAATGCAGCCGATTCGTCGTCGGCAACTGATTGATGCAACCCTCGATACCATTAACGAGGTCGGGATTAATGACGCCACGATTGCGCAGATTGCGCGCCGTGCGGGCGTCTCGACCGGCATCATCAGTCACTACTTCAAAGACAAGAACGGTTTGCTGGAAGCCACCATGCGGGATATCACGCGCCAATTACGCGATGCGGTTGCCGCGAGGCTGAAACCGCTGGCAGAAGCGACGACTGAAGCGAGATTACTGGCGATTGTTGAAGGCAACTTTGATGACACCCAGGTGCACAGCGCTGCGATGAAGGCCTGGCTGGATTTCTGGGCAAGCAGCATGCATCAGCCACAGTTGGGCCGCCTTGAACGCGTGAGTAGCCGTCGCTTGTTCTCCACGCTGGCGGCTGAGTTTCGTCGCGAATTGCCGCGCGAACATGCCCGGCTCGCCGCGCACGGTTTGGCATCGTTAATCGACGGACTCTGGTTACGTGCAGCACTGAGCGGCAAACCCTTCGATCTGGGTATTGCCCGCACGCTTACCACCCAATTCATTCGCCAGCAGCTTGCTGGCCATCAGCATCACTGAGGAAGGAGAAATCATGTCCCGATTCCCCGAGCAGCACCTGTACATTGATGGCGCTTTAGTGCCCGCTAGCGCAGGCAACACGTTCCAGACCATCAACCCTGCGAATGGCGAAGTCTTGGCCGACGTTCATGAAGCAGAACGCGCCGATGTTGATCGTGCCGTCGCGGCAGCGAAAAAAGGGCAAAAAGTCTGGGCTGCAATGACCTCAATGGAGCGCTCGCGTATTCTGCGTCGTGCCGTCGATATCCTGCGTGAACGTAATGACGAGTTAGCCGCGCTCGAAACACTGGATACAGGTAAGCCACTGAGCGAAACCCTGTATGTCGATATCGTGACCGGTGCCGATGTACTGGAGTATTACGCTGGTCTGATTCCGACTCTGGAAGGCCAACAGATCCCACTGCGTGACACCTCTTTCGTTTACACTCGCCGTGAACCCCTCGGTGTAGTCGCGGGTATCGGTGCATGGAACTACCCGATTCAGATCGCCCTGTGGAAATCCGCGCCTGCACTGGCGGCCGGTAACGCAATGATCTTCAAACCGAGCGAAGTCACACCGCTCACCGCCCTTAAACTGGCAGAAATTTACACCGAAGCCGGTGTGCCTGCCGGGGTCTTCAACGTGTTGAACGGTCGCGGTGCGGTAACCGGTCAGCTGCTGACTGACCATCCTGGCATCGACAAAGTCTCTTTCACCGGTGGCGTGGCCAGTGGCAAGAAAGTAATGGCCAATGCCGCTGGCTCGACCTTGAAAGAAGTGACCATGGAACTGGGCGGCAAATCTCCACTGGTCATCTTTGAAGATGCCGACCTCGATCTGGCGGCAGATATTGCCATGATGGCGAACTTCTATAGCTCAGGTCAGGTGTGCACCAACGGCACACGCGTTTTCATCCCAGCCAAACTCCAGGCCTCCTTTGAAGCGAAAATCGCCGAGCGTGTGGCGCGCATCAAAGCCGGTGATGTCAACGACCCGGCCACTAACTTTGGCCCGCTGGTGAGCTTCCCGCATCGTGACAACGTGATGCGTTACATCGAAACCGGCATTAAAGAAGGCGCTCGCCTGCTGTGTGGCGGCAAACGTCTGAGCGGCGCGGATTTTGATAACGGTGCCTGGGTAGAACCTACCGTGTTCACCGACTGCCGTGATGAGATGGCTATCGTGCGGGAAGAGATCTTCGGGCCAGTGATGTCAATCCTGACTTACGAGAGCGAAGAAGAAGTGGTGCGCCGCGCCAATGCCACCGATTTCGGTCTGGCTGCCGGGGTGGTGACGCAAGATCTTAACCGCGCGCATCGCGTGATTCACCAGATTGAAGCGGGTATCTGCTGGATCAACACCTGGGGCGAATCCGCTGCTGAAATGCCAGTGGGGGGCTATAAGCACTCGGGCATTGGCCGCGAGAATGGCTTAATGACGCTACAAAATTACACCCAAGTGAAATCGGTGCAGGTCGAATTAACCCGTTTTCAGTCCGTATTTTAATTGATATTCAACCTGAGGAGCGACTAATGGAATTTGATTACATCATTATCGGAGCCGGATCCGCAGGGAACGTTTTGGCAACAAGACTGACCGAAGACAGCAGCGTGAATGTGTTGCTGTTAGAAGCAGGTGGTCCTGACTACCGCTTTGATTTCCGTACGCAGATGCCTGCGGCCCTGGCTTATCCGTTGCAGGGAAAACGCTACAACTGGGCGTATGAAACTGAACCTGAGCCGCATATGAACAATCGCCGCATGGAGTGCGGACGAGGCAAAGGTCTGGGTGGTTCATCGCTGATCAACGGGATGTGTTACATCCGTGGTAACGCCATGGATCTGGATAACTGGGCGCAACAGCCGGGGCTTGAGCGCTGGAGTTATCTGGATTGCCTGCCCTACTACCGTAAATCAGAGACGCGCGACATTGGCGCCAATGATTACCACGGTGGCGAAGGCCCGGTGAGCATCACCACCTGTAAACCTGATAACAATCCGCTGTTCGCTGCGATGATTGAAGCGGGTGTCGAGGCAGGTTACCCACGCACGGAAGACCTGAATGGCTATCAACAGGAAGGTTTTGGTCCGATGGATCGGTTCGTGACGCCGAAGGGGCGTCGCTCCAGCACCGCACGTGGCTATCTTGATACCGCAAAAGTGCGTCCGAATCTCAAAATCGTGACCCATGCGACCACTGACCGCATTCTGTTTGAAGGTAAACGCGCGGTCGGCGTGCAGTACTTGCAAGGCGGTAGCAACACTTCACATCAAGTGCATGCGCGCCGTGAAGTATTACTCTGTGCTGGCGCAATCGCCTCGCCACAGATATTGCAGCGTTCAGGTGTGGGTTCCGCAGAGCTGCTGGAGAAATTTGACATCCCGGTAGTGCATGACTTGCCTGGCGTGGGTGAAAACCTGCAGGACCATCTCGAAATGTACTTGCAGTATGAGTGCAAAGAACCGGTTTCCCTCTATCCGGCACTGAAATGGTATAACCAGCCGAAGATTGGTGCTGAGTGGCTGTTTAACGGCACGGGTATTGGTGCCAGTAACCAATTTGAAGGCGGCGGGTTTATCCGCAGTCGAGAAGAGTTCACCTGGCCAAATATTCAGTATCACTTCCTGCCGGTGGCAATAAACTATAACGGTTCGAATGCGGTTGAAGCGCATGGTTTCCAGTGCCACGTTGGCTCAATGCGTTCACCGAGCCGAGGTCATGTGCGCATCAAGTCACGCGATCCGCGCCGCGATCCTGCCATTTTGTTCAATTACATGGCACATGAGCAGGACTGGCATGAGTTCCGCGATGCTATCCGCATCACGCGTCAAATTATCAACCAGCCTGCGCTGGATAAATACCGTGGCGCGGAGATCAGCCCCGGCATGGATTGCCAAACTGATGAGCAGCTGGATGAGTTTGTACGTAACCACGCAGAAACGGCCTATCACCCTTGCGGCACCTGCAAAATGGGCAGCGATGAGATGGCGGTTGTCGATGGAGAAGGTCGTGTTCACGGATTACAAGCATTGCGCGTGGTCGATGCTTCTATTATGCCGCTGATCATCACCGGTAACCTCAATGCCACCACAATTATGATTGGTGAAAAAATCGCGGATAATATTCGAGGTCGTGAGCCGTTAGCGCGCAGCGAAGCGGATTATTTTGTGGCGGGTGACCTGCCGGTTCGTGGCGAGCCGAAGCGCGCCTAAGCGTTTATTCTGGGGTGGCAATCTTGTCACCCTGTTTACTTTCCAGATAGGCGTGTATTAGCTTCTGCAATTCCTGTTTTAATTCATTCGAGTCGAGCTCATTGCGCCTGGAAGCATCATGCACCACGCCTTCAACCGCAGACGCCAATACTTTGGCCGCTATCGACGTGCGAAACGCATCTGCCTGCAAATTTTGTTCAACAAACTGCCGATAAAATTGTGCGTAGCGCTGTTCAAAATCCTCATGTGCGCTGCGTTCAGAAAGTGGCACCTCATCCAGTAAGACCCGATGCAGGCTTGGATTGATCAAATGCACGGCAATCACGCCGTCAACTAAGCGTTCAATCCGCTTGATCAGCTCCCCTTCTTCAATCGTTGCGGCAGCAAGAACCTGCAGAATCGCATCAAGATGTTGCTGACGAATCGCCTCAGCCAGCGCCAACTTATTGGGGAAATATTGATAAAGCGAGCCAATACTGACTCCAGCAATGCGCGCAACTTCGTTGGTATTAAATTTTGACCAGCCATTCTTTGCCAGGACGCGAGCCGCCGCCTGCAAAATCACATCCACCATCACTTGTGAACGCCGCTGGCGCGGAGCTTTGCGCATCGAGCGCATGGTGTCCGTAACACGAGTATTCATCGGTTGACCTCCGAACGATAATACGAGTATTCACTCACATACCGAGGAAAACCGTGATGTTACCTGAAAATATTCACAACAGGGAAATACGTTTAAGCCTGCGCAGCCATGGCATGCCCAACCAAAACAACTTTGCTCTGGTTAAGCTTCCCCTGCCTGCTTCTCAGGCCGACAAGGTGCTGGTAAAGAATCGTTGGTTTCGTGTCTCCATCTCAACGCGCCTGATGATGAGCGTAGAAGCCGAAGAGGTAAAAGGCATTCCCTTCCCACCGCTGAAAATCGGCGACACCTTAGCCGATGCCGCTATCGGTCAAGTCATTGAGGCACCCACTGAGAGTGGTTTAACGCCAGGTGATTTTGTGATGCATCCCTACGGCTGGCGTGAGTTCGCCTCGGTTGATTCTCAGCAATGTGTAGCACTCGGAAAGGAGATTCATGACCCGGCGGCCTATCTTGGCCACGGATGGACCGCTTATGCAGCATTGACGCAGGGCATTCAGATACGCAACGGGGATACCGTCTTTGTGTCCAGCGGTGCCGGTGCGATTGGTTCGATGGCGGGTCAGATCGCACGTCTTCTCGGCGCATCAAAAGTCATAGGCAGCACGGGTTCGGCAGACAAGGCTCACTGGATGCGTGAACAGTTGGGTTACGACGCAACAATTGAACGTGGTCAAGGCACGATAGCCGCGCAACTGCAGCTGAGCGCGCCACAAGGCATTGATGTGTTTGTCGATATTGTCGGCGGTGAACAGCTGGAAGCCGCCGTGTCACAAGCGCGTGAACATGCTCGTTACGTTTTGCTGGGTGCCCTTTCGGCCGAACTGGCAGATAAGCAATCAACAAAAATCGCGCCAGTCGAAATCGACTCCTTTGCCTTGATCGTGAAAGGCGTCACGCTTAAGGGCTATAGCGCCGATGAAAATCCAGAAGTGTTTAACAGATGGATAGACCAGCTTGACCATCCTGACTGGAAAGATATTCACTTTGCCTCAAGCCTTTATCAGGGGCTAGACTCAGCACCACAGGCGCTGGCCGATGCCTGCTCCGGCAAGGCGCGTGGCGTAGTGATAGTCGCGCTGTAAATTTTTGCACAGAGCAGAGCATCAAATGTGCTCTGCTCTCCTCTGCTATTCCTCATCACTGGATTTCTACTCTCCTTCGGCAATTTAGTGGTGAAAATTATCCGCTGTACAGCGACATTCACGCTGAAGCTTCCAATGTGCATGCATGAGTAGATTGCGGTATGTTGTAACTAGTTGGCTGAAGAGCTTTGATTCACTTAAAGGTACGAGCAGTAAAATCCCAAAAGGCATTCACAGCCGATGCATCCGTTACACGTACCAGACCAAAACGCCTCACGCTAAGAGGGGCAAGAGGTATCGCAGAGATACCTGTCATCGAGTCAGGTAACGTGGATTCCGGCACAATAGCCACCCCCATTCCCTCTTTCACCAGTACACAAGCACTGGCCCAATCGCGCACACTAATGCGCACATCAGTCAATTGCAGCCCAGCCTCATGCATAAGACTTTCACCATTAACAGTGCAGCCACCGGTTGCAAGAATGAAAGGCTGCTGATGAAGTTGGTGCAGCGAAATCTCGACGCGATGGATTCTCGCCAGTCGATGCTGAGTGGGCAGTATCGCCATCCAGCGGTCCTGGCCCAGAATGATTGCCTGGCGATCGACCTGCGGATTCAGCACCACCCCTACATCCACTTCTGCCCGCTCTAACCAACCCTCGACCTCCTCATCACTGCCCTCAACAACACTTAGATTGACGTTGGGGAAGTGTTCTGAGAACTGCTTCAGCATGTCAGGTAGCAACACTGAGACCACGGAGGGGAAGCAACCTAAGCGTACACGGCCTTGATTGAGGCCACGCGCCTGATTCGCTAATGCCCGAATATTGTCAATCTTATCCACCATCTGCTGAGCCTGCTCTACGACCTGGCACCCAACTTCAGTCAGGGAGATGGCGGTTCGGCTGCGATTAATTAAGGTCACACCGAGTGACTTTTCTAACTGCGAAATGGCCTGACTTGCAGCAGATTGGGTGATCCCAACCTGCGCGGCTGCCCGCGTCATATTCCGGTGTACAGCCACAGCCACTAATAATTTCCAGTGGGTAAGGTTCATCATGTCAGTAGCTGAGCTTATGGTCAGAAAATTAAGCATTAATTTTACTGACAATCTATGACTGCGCAAGATGTTGATCAACAAACTCAAAAGGACACAACATGAAACTCTATTACGCACCCGATACCTGTTCGCTGGCCCCGCATATTGTCCTGCGTGAACTCGGTTTGCCGTTCAACCTTGTGCGCGTCAATAACCAAACAAAACTGATGGAGGATGGGCGTGATTATCGCGAAATCAATCCTAAAGGTTACGTGCCCGCACTGGCGTTAGAAGATGGCACCACCATCACCGAAGGACCGGTGATTTTATTGTACCTCGCGAGTTTGGCCCCCGACTCACCACTGGCTATGACTCCCGGTTCCTTGCCTTATATCAGGCTGTTGGAGTGGCTAAACTTTCTTGCCACTGAACTGCATGCTGGCATGTCTCCGTTGTTCAATCGCACTCTGCCGCAACAGGTTAGAGCCACGTTCGAAGCCCGGCTGTTTCGTCGTTTTGACTATTTGGAAGCGGCATTACAAGACAATCTGTTTTTACTGGGTGAGGCGATGAGCATTGCGGACATCTATCTTTATGTCCTGTGCGGCTGGTGCAATGTCTTCGATATCGACCTTGCTGGTTGGCCCGCGCTGGATTGCCATCATCGAGCTATTCACGCACACCCTGCTACTCAAGCAGCGTGGTTGGCTGAGAAATAAATGACGCGTTTACACATATAATTGAACATCTTCTTCATTTTCTCTGACGATTCTTCTGTTTCAATAACCTACTTTGACCCAGTTTGGATCGGCTATGAATCGTCGCCATTTTCTCACCTGTCTTTCTCTTTCACCCTTTGTCGTGCACAGTGGTTTAAGCCAAGCTGTGACTGCTAAACCGTTGGTCCTCCCGCTGTGGCCGAAACAACCACCTGGCGGCGGCGGCCCATTAGGGGCGATGCATTTCACTACCAAGGGAGCGCAAAGTAATATCGCAATGCCCACGTTGACCGTGCTGCACCCCCTCAGCCCTAACGGCCAAGCAGTACTCATCGCGGCGGGCGGTGGTTACACACGTATTGAGATGGGTAAAGAAGCTTGGCCTGCGGCACAATGGCTGGCGTCTCATGGCTACACCGCGTACGTACTGAGCTACCGTCTGCCACAGGAAGGCTGGAAAGATGGCGCGTCAGCACCGTTGCAGGATGCGCAACGCGCACTGCGTATGGTTCGTCAACGTGAGAAACATGTCAGCATTTTGGGATTTTCTGCAGGAGGGCATCTGTTAGGAATGGCGGCCAATCGCCCAGATTTCCGCTCTTATCAGGCGACCGATGCATTAGATAATCTGCCGGCATCCGCTGAACGCGCCGCACTCATTTATCCGATCATCACCCTGGAGCCACCCTACTCACATACGTCTACCCACAAAGTGTTGGTAGGGAGCAATGCCACGCTAGAGGCGGATACAACCTGGTCAGTACAGGCTTATGTTAATCCGCAGTCACCGCCGTTTTTCCTGGTACAGTCAGAGGACGATCCCATCTCCGATCCGCACAATACCCTGATCATGGCTGAAGCATGTAAGCAACAGCATATTCCAGTTGAAATGCATCGTTATGCTACGGGTGGTCACGGGTTTGGTTTAGGTAAACCAGGCACACCCACTGTAGAGTGGCCTGGACATTATCTGCACTGGCTAAGCAGCTAACCTGCTAAATAGCCGTACTATTGATAGAACGCCGGACGCGGTGGCATTTTAATCGGCACAATCTCACCGTTGCTTTGTGCAGCAACGCAGGCATCTGCCGCTACCGCCGCCGCATAACCATCCCAAGCTGATGGACCGGTCATCTCGCCAGACAGCACGTTATTGATGAAATCTTGCAGTTCAACGTCGTAGGCATCAATAAAGCGTTTTTTCCAGTCAGTCAGAATGCTGGTTGAGAGTTTTGCAGCGCTGCGGGTCTGAACAGACATCGGCTCAGGCAGACTGGCGATACCAGTTTCTCCCACCACTTCACACTGAATATCGTAGCCATATTCGCAGTTAACGAAGATTTCCACGTCGATGCGCGCGCCTTTGGCGGTTTCCAGCAATACAATCTGCGGATCTTTCAGATGCGAAGAGGCTTTACGGGTTTTACGCGGGTAAATCACCTGCGCACTGACGTAATCATCTTTCAGCAGCCAGCGCAGCACATCCAGCTCGTGAATCAGCGTATCGGTGATGGCCATGTCCGTGGTGTATGAATCCCCCACTTCTGGGTTACGGTGCGCACAGTGCAGCATCAGAGGTTCGCCAATTTCGCCGCTATCAATCACCTTTTTTAAGGCACGATAGCCGCTGTCGTAAGGACGCATAAAGCCAACCTGCACTAGTTTTTTGCCTGCCGCGATCTCGGCTTCGACAATGTTCATACAACCCTGGGCTGTCACCGCCAGTGGTTTCTCACAAAATACCGCTTTACGCGCTTTGATCGCCGCCAGCACGAACTCTTCATGCGTTGGCCCCCAGGATGTCACCAGAATAGCCTGCACATCTGGTGCATTAATCAGATCATGGGCGTTGTCATAGATCTCCGCTTTTAGCCCGAGATCGTTAATCACCTGCTCACAGTTAGCACGGTTGATATCATTGAGTGCAACAACGCGTGAATTTTGCAGCACCTGGCTGCAACGACGAATGTGTTCGCGGCCGATAGCGCCCGTGCCGATTACACCAATATTGAGCGTCATGATGAGTTCCTTCGATCTTTGTACAGGTGAAATTAATGGTTCAGGTAGTCAATGCTGGTACGGATTTCACGGGCGATATCCTCTTCGCTCCATGCATCCATCACTGACGAGAAAGGTTCGAACGCGTAAATACCGGTGTAGCCCATCTCTTCAAGACGCTGCACTTGCTGACGGGATTTCAGCAAGTCTTCGGCACTGAGCATAATGCGTTCTTCATCGGTCAATTCAGCGGTAGGACGCGTATCGGTCACACCCGAGAGGTGCACCAGTCCGATATTGTTAACATCGACGCCTCCCATGAAGTCTTGTTCAGCCCCTTCATACAGATGGTGATGAAAGGTATCGAGCACGATTTTGAATGGCGCGCCTGCTTGCTTGATGAGCTGCTGCGCCAGCGCGGCAGAACGTAATGAACTTTGTGGGAAGCCCAACGGCTCCACCAGCCCTTCAACGCCGTATTCTGCAAACAGGGGAGCAAGGGTTTTCAGCGCGGCAATCGTCTGTTCATTGGAGATGTCGGTGCCATCATTCAGCGGGCACAGTACCAAAGCTTTTGCTCCCGTTTCACGCGCGTCATTTAATAAACCACGAGTCTTTTCTAACACTTCATCCGTTAATTGGTTGAACGGATAGACGGCATTAATGGTCTCAATTGAAAGCGAATATTGGCGAGCCAGATCACGTGTTTTTTCGCCACCCAAGCCGTCTGTTACACTACCACTTTTCATATCATTGCGAATTTCAACTTTATTTAACCCCAAACCATTAACCAAACTAAAAAACTCATTAATACTCAAGTTTGGTGCGATTTTACGGTTAACACAGAGACGGTCATTACTTATTTTGTACGTCATGATCTTTCCTGGGTAATAATCATTTGTTTACGTAGATATGTTCTGTTTTGCTGCAACGCATTAACTGGTTTTGATAGTAAATTATCTTTTTGTTCCGCACTGCGTGAACGTTGAGTGATTTACATCAACACAACTCAAATATGTTCCACGTCACCTTGATAGCTTACCGTCATACAACGCATAGAAGTAGTGTTCGATCTGTTCAAGGCTGCGTCCGCGCGTTTCAGGTATGGTGCGCAAGACAAACATCGAGCCACCGATGCCAATTATCGAAAAGGTCAGGAACGCACCTGCCAGCCCGAAAGCGGCGAGTAATATCGGAAAGGCCATCGAGATGGCAAAGTTAGCCATCCACAGCGCAAAGACCGCACCGCCCATACAGATCCCCCGCATTCGGGCGGGAAAAATCTCCGACAATAGCAGCCAGGTCACCGGGGAAAGCGCGCCTTGCTGGAAGCACAGGAAGACCAACATGCCGGTTAACACCAGATAGGCACGCACCAGGTTAACCTCACCACCCGCATGATATTCCGGCATGAAGAAGCACACGGCGGCAATAAAGAACAGGCTAGCCGTGCAGCCCATTTGTCCAACCAGCACTAGCGGTCGGCGGCCGATTTTGCCAATCATCCAAATCCCTACCAGCGTCATCAACACGGAAATCACGCCGTTGGCAATGGTGGCAAACAGTGCCGCATCATTGCTCAACCCTGTCGCTGTCAGCATGGTGGGCGCGTAATACATGATAGTGTTCACGCCGGTCAATTGTTGAATAGCCGCAATACCAATGCCCAGCAGAAACACCTTGCGCAGCCAAGGTGTCTTCAGGTCACGCAGTCGACCTTTACCCTTCTGGTGGTTTTCTTCGATGGTCTCTTCAATCTCTTCCAACTCCCATTCGACATCTTCTACCGCTCGGGTTTTCTCCAGTACTTTCCTCGCCTCACCCGTGTTACCCCGCATTACGTGCCAACGCGGGCTTTCGGGCATGAAAATCATTCCGACCCACAACAGCACCGCTGGCACGGTTGAGATCGCCAGCATCCAGCGCCAGGTATGTTCTCCCCCCCAGATCTCATTAAAAGTGGCGTTTGATACGTAAGCCAGCAGTTGACCTGATACGATCATCAACTCTTGCAGGGTGACCAGTTGGCCACGTTTATTGGCAGGTGCGATTTCCGCGATATAGACCGGCACAGTGGCCGCCGCGCCGCCTACCGCAATCCCCAGAAACAGGCGCGATACAATCATGGAAACGACATCTGGCGCAAAGGCAGAACCCACGGCACCCAGAGCGAAAATAAACGCCAGAATGATAATGATTTTACGGCGTCCCATGGCATCGGCGAAATGCCCGGCCAACAAGGCACCAAAGGCAGCACCAAAAAGCAACGAGCTGGTCACGAGGCCAGTGGTAAATGGGGTTAATTGCAAATCATCGCGCATGAATAACAGCGCACCGGATACTACCCCCGTGTCATAACCAAATAATAAACCGCCTAAGGTGGCGACCAAGGCAATGATCT
>OBJT01000256.1_pt1 | contig 14137 bp, 14 predicted proteins | sample 1519861 | NCBI WGS metagenome assembly OBJT01 (sample SAMN02401118, study PRJEB22541) | soil metagenome, isolate JX
CTGGCTGTTGGCCCGGCGGAGCGGTGTACCGGAATTTTTACTGCCCTCACCGATGGCGGTGCTAGAAGCCTTGTGGATACATCGCCAACTGCTGTTGCATCACGCATTTTATACGCTGTCGGAGATTGTATTGGCACTCTTGCTGGGGGTAGGGACAGGCGTGATTCTGGCGGTACTGATGGCGGGTAGTCAGACGTTACGTCGCCTGCTCTTTCCGCTGGTCACCGCCAGCCAGGCGATTCCAGTGTTTGCCTTGGCACCGCTGCTGGTGCTGTGGCTGGGCTTCGGCATTGCGTCAAAAGTGGTGGTGGCCGCTCTGATCGTTTTTTTCCCGCTCTGCTTATCACTGTTCGATGGATTGTGCCGCACGCCATCCGGCTGGCTGGAGCTGGCAAAAACCATGAATAGCTCACGCGTGAAGCTGTTCTGGCATGTGCGCTGGCCTGCGGCATTACCGCAATTTTTTTCTGGTTTGCAGATGGCGGTGGTGCTGGCACCCATAGGGGTAGTGATTGGGGAGTGGGTTGGCGCTAGCGAAGGGTTAGGCTATCTGATGATGCAATCCAACGCGCGACTGGAAACGGCCACCAGTTTTGCTGCTCTGCTGTTGCTATTGATTCTGGCACTGCTGCTCTCTGGCAGCGTGGCATTTATTCGTAAAAAACGCCTCTGGCACTCAACATAAGGACGCACCTTGAACACCCTACGTACAATGATGACTGCACTGCTGTTACTGGCAACGACCAGTGCGCATGCTGCAGAGAAAGTTCGCCTGCTGCTTGACTGGTTTATTAACCCTAACCACGCAGCGATTTTTGCGGCGCAATACAGCGGCGCCTTTAAGAAGGAAGGGCTGGACGTTGAAATGATCGCGCCAGCAGACTCTGCATCTGTTCCGCTGCTGTTGGCCGCAGGCAAAGCGGACCTGGCCATTAGCTATCAACCACAGCTTTATACGCTGGTGGAGAAAGATGTTCCGGTTATCCGCGTCGGCACGCTTATTGGACAACCGTTAAATACCTTAACCACTGTTTCCAGCGATATTCACTCCCTTAAAGACCTCGCCGGCAAAACCCTCGGCTACGCGGTACCGGGTTCGGAAGATGTCGCCATCCGCAACATGCTGAAATCTCAGGGCGTGGATGTAAATTCGGTTAAGTTGATCAGCTTGAACATGGATTCCACCTCGGCGTTGCTGACGCACAAAATTGACGGCGCGATGACAATCTTCCGCAACTACGAGCTCATCGACCTGAAAGATAAAGGTGCGAAGCCAGTGGTGTTCAAGCCGGAAGATTACGGTGTGCCCGCTTATGATGAGCTGATCATCCTGGCGAATAACCAACATGCTGCACAAGACAAGCGTATTCCAGCATTTTTACGTGGCTTAGATGCTGGCGTGGTGTGGTTGCGTGCGCATCCTGAAGAGGCGTGGAAAGCCTTCATTAAGCAGTATCCAGAGCTGGATACCAAGCTTAACCACCAGGCTTGGCAAGCGACGTTGCCGCTGTTCGCTGTCCACAGTGCGCGCTTTGATAAAGCGCGTTATGAGGCCTTTGGTGAATATATGAAAGCCAACGGTTTGATTAAAGCCGTGGCGCCGATGACGCGCTATTCTTTAGAGCAGTAACCTGTGTGCGGGCTGGCTGATTAGCTGGCCCGTATTACACTGTGCATCTCTCAGCTCTCCTTGCCCCACGGCACCCGTCATCAATCACTCGCTACGAAATCCGCTTGCACCACGTCATCATTTTGATAATGATATCCATTCTCAATTATAAAGTGATGAATAACCTGATGCGTTTGCCCGTTCTGGCCATACTGCTTTGCGTCACCTCTCTGTTCAAACCCGCGTTTGCCGCTGAAGACTTAGCCAGTTGGCCACGCACGCTACCCACACAGCTAGGTCAGTTCAGCCTAGCGCAGCCACCGCAGCGTATTGTTTCTACTAGCGTGACGTTAAGCGGCACCTTACTGGCGATTAACGCACCGCTGATGGGGTCTGGCGCCACCAGCCGCAACAGCAGCGTTTCCGATGCCCAAGGCTTCTTTACCCAATGGGGGGAGGTCGCCAAAGCCCGTCACGTTAAGCCGCTGTATGTTTCCCAGCCCAACGCAGAAGCGATTGCGGCCGAGGCACCGGACCTGATCGTCATCGCTGCCACTGGTGGAGACTCCGCGCTGAAACTCTACGATCAGCTGAAAACCATCGCGCCCGTGCTGGTGGTTGATTACGGCGATAAGAGCTGGCAGGCGTTGACGTTGCAGCTTGGTCATATTACTGGCCACGAAGCGGAGGCGAAGCAGGTGATTGCAAAATTTGAACAACGCGTCGAGTCGCTGCGCAGCAAAATTACCCTGCCGCCGCAGCCCACCTCGGCGATTGTTTATTACGAAGATGGGCGCGGAATGAATGTGTGGACGCCGGCTTCGGCGCAGGGAGAGTTGCTCAAGGCGCTAGGCTTTACGCTGGCGATGCCGCCCGCCAGCCTACAGGGCAGTACCAGCATGGGCAAACGCAATGACATCATTCAACTTAACGGCGAGACGATGGCAGATGGCGTTACCGGGAATACGCTGCTGCTGTTCGCTGCTGATGAAAAAACGGTGCCGCAAGTGGCGAAGAATCCGTTCCTCGCACATTTATCCGCCGTGCATAATCACGACATTTTTGCCATGGGCAACGACACTTTCCGCCTCGACTACTACAGCGCCAGTAATATGCTCAGCAGCATAGAGCGGCAGTTCACTCGCTAAACGCCTAACCATTCAGGCAGTCGGCCAGCAGCCAGCGGCATCCATCAATCAGCCCACCGCGCCAGCAAAGGGCATCATGCCCACCGGAATAACAACGGAAGTGGAGTGAGTGTCCCGCCGCTTCCAGAGCGGGTCGCATTTGCTGGTTAACGTAGAGCATATCTGCTTCGCGATCGCCGACCTCCTGAAAGATCTTTAACTTTCCAGCGGGTAATTCATTGTTTTGCAGCTGTCGCAGGAGTAGCCCAGGCGCATGTTGCTCGCGGTTGGCATAGTCGCAGATGTATTGAAGGTGGGGCCACCAAAAAGAACCGGATTGCGTGAGAATGCCGCCAAAACGCTGCGGCCAGTGCAAACCCGCATAGAGTGCAGCGAGACCACCATAGCTTTGCCCGACGACAAGTGTCCGACTCGCTTCGTGGCTGAAAGCGACATGTTGATGGGCAAAGGGTAGCAACTCTTGTTGAATGGCTTGCCAGAAGGTTTCATTACACGGCAATTCGACCTCTCGATGCTGGCTGTCAATGACATCAATAAACAGCCAACTGGCGGGGGGTAATTCGCCTGCAGCGGTGGCGTGCTCCAGTGCGCTAAAAATCGGTTGACCATGAACCCAGTTTTGACCGTCTAAAAGGATCACCAGTGGACGCCTCTCCGGCTCAGCGGTTTCTCCCGTGGTGAAGAGCCAGACGGTGCGTGTGGTGTTAAGCAGAGTACTTTGCCATTGCAGCGCTTGCAGTGTTCTCAACGTTGTTTTGCTTAACCCGGCATCGTGTAACGCCCAAGCGGATTGATGAGGTGCATCTGGCATATGCGCTTTGCTTAGCGCGGTACGGCGGCTGCTCATAAAAGGGCGAGAGCGATTTAGGATGTCTGGGATTGCGAGCGGCATCAATGATATCCACCACTTGCGCTGTAATATCTTACGGTCCCCACGACTGCCGCTAAACAACGGGGGCAAATGCTCTGCGCTCACAGGAATTAGGCAATAGCTGCCTCGCCAGTTCGATTCAATAAGAGTGGACCAATGCCAGACATCGCTGCTACCTATCCGCTTCAAATACTCTGGCGAGGTACTGTGGTGATCGGTGACGCCATTTATATCGATGTAAACACGTTCAGTAGAGGAATGTGTTAAATGACCTTGTGGGTCACGCCAAAAAAAATGCATGGTGGTTTCCCCACCCGCATCGCGTTCAATGACAGGCGTGCCGACCTGACAAACTCTCTGCCACCAGCTATCAGTGCCCAAACTACTGAGTTGCAACCAATCTTCCACTGTGCCCGTAGGCCAGACTTTAACGCTTTGATTTTCTGAATTGGCTCGAAACATCTTGAAATCCGTCTCCACATTTTCCTCAAAGAGTTTACATTAAAAAACTAAATGCAAATGCTATTGATAACTATTTACGTTTGCAATAATATTCTGTCGCCTCTAATTCCTCTTATTTTCAGCGGATTACGCTGAAGGGGCGGAATTTAGGCCCAGGTTTTTTTCATGTTTTTAATATTTCAATCTGTTACAGCCATTTCTCAGGTTGAGGCCGGCTGAACGGATTATTTCATTGACAAGGCAGTTTGAAATAGAGATGGCAACTATGTCCGTAAAAGCAAGAAAATCAGCAATACCTGCTGTGGCACTTCCATTTAGACTCTCACGGCTTCACCTGTCATTGGCCTCAATGCTGTTGATGGCACCCGCCTTAAACAGCTATGCGGCGGAAGAAACTCTTACCGTCAATGCGGATACGCGTGAGAGCGTAACATCCCCACTGAAGGGATATGTGGCAAAAGAGAGTGCGGCGGGCACCAAAACCTCCACGCCTCTGCGCAAAACGCCGCAATCGATTTCGGTGATAACCCGAGAGCAGATGGATGACCAAGCCGCTGCCTCGGTTGCCGATGCGTTGAGCTACACCAGTGGTGTACTGACCAACTATCGCGGCAACTCTAACCGCAACGATGAAATTATTGCGCGAGGCTTCCGCTATGCACCGAAATTCCTCGATGGCTTGAGCTACGGTTTGTCCGGGCAGGGGGGAGCGGCAGGTCAGGTCGATCCATGGTTACTGGAACGCGTTGAGATGATTCATGGTCCGGCTTCTGTTTTGTATGGGCAGGTGAATCCTGGCGGCATCGTTGCCATGACCAGCAAACGCCCTACCGCCCAAAGCATCCATAAAGTGCAATTCAGCACCGGTAATCAGCACTTTGGGGAAGCGGCATTTGATTTTGGTGGCAAATTAAACGATGACAACACACTGTTTTATCGTTTAAACGGCGTCGCCAGCACTAAACATGAGTTTGTGAAGGATAATAAGCAGCAGCGGATGGCGATTGCCCCGGCACTGACCTGGTTACCCAATGCTGACACCAGTTTCACGCTGTTGACGCTATATCAAAATGAGCCGAAAGCCGGATACCGTAACTTCCTGCCTGCCAATGGTACGTTGTTTAACACCAGTGCGGGTTATATCCCTTACGACTTTAACGTCAGCGACCCAAGTTTCAACGAAGCTAAGCGTGAGCAGACGTCAATTGGCTACATATTTGAGCATAACTTCAATGATAACATCAGCTTCACGCAGAATCTGCGTTACAGCAATATGGATGAATCTTACAAATATCTGGTCTACACCTATGATGCGGATAACGATCATTCCATTAACCGTCGTCCTCAGCACGACAAAATCAAGTCTAAAGAACTGGGGATAGACAACCAGCTTAAAGCGACCTTTGAAACCGGTAATCTGGCGCATACCGTGCTGGGAGGGCTGGATTACAAATGGAGCGATGTTGATAGCAAACTGTGGCTTGACCGTGGCGACCAATACATTCTCGACTGGGCAAATCCGACTCGCATCACGATCAACGAAAGTGATTTGACGCTTGCCACCAGTACGCGAAAAAAACTCGACCAACTGGGCGTCTATCTGCAAGACCAGATGGAATGGAATCATTGGAATCTGTTGCTGTCAGGTCGCCATGACTGGAGTGAAGTGCGGACTCAGGACCGCGTTGATAACACCGACTCACAGCAGAATGACAGCAAGTTCACCGGCCGAGCGGGCTTGCTGTATGCCTTCGAAAATGGCATTTCGCCGTATATCAGTTACAGCACCTCATTCGAACCCAATCTCAATAGTGGTGCGCCGGGCACCGATCCGTTCAAACCGACGACGGGTGAACAGAGTGAAGTCGGCATCAAATATCAACCCATGGGTTGGGATGCGGTATTTACCGTATCAGCCTTTGATATCACCCAGAAAAACATTACCGCCTATAACAGTGTGACGGGCTATAACGAGCAAATCGGCAAGGTGCGCTCAAAAGGGATTGAAACAGAGGCGCACGCGCAGGTTACGCCGGAGATTAAACTGACGGCGGCGTACACTTATACCGATGCGGTGACTAAAGAGAGCAGCATCACTGAACGAATCGGTCATTCACCTTCGAGTATTCCGCGTCATGCGGCTTCTGCATGGGGCAGTTATTCCTTCCTTAATGGCGTGCTGAACGGTTTTACCCTTGGCAGCGGCGTGCGCTACACCGGCACCGCACCGGCTGATGAAACAGGGACAAATAAGGTTCCGCATTACACGCTCTATGATGTTATGGCGAAGTACGAGCTGGGCGAAGCAGCAAATTCATTACGCGGCACGACCTTGCAACTGAATGTCAATAACGTAGCCGATAAGCATTATGTGGCTTCGTGCAGCAACACCAGCGCCTGTTTTTATGGCAGCGGTCGAACCATTGTCGCTTCTGTAAGCTACAGCTGGTAATCCGGTGGGCGCTCGTGAGGGCGCCCCTTTCGCATTCCGTGCTGCAAGTAACGCATCGCAACCCTTGGCAACAAGTTTTCAGAAAATACTGGATTTGTGTGACTGTCATCACTGCGAGAGGCGCGGTAAAATAAACGCTTCTCATTTAGCAGAGGTTTTTTGTTCACGATGTTTTCTCGTTTCACTTTCGCCGCATTGACGGCCACATTACTGCTCACCGGCTGTGCACGCCACGCCGCAGATAGCAGCACGACTGCGCAGGCTGACGCCCCTGCCGCCGCACCCATCGAGAACGACAACATTCCTTCCCAGTTTGATAGCGGGCCGACTGTGATCAACGTATCGCATTTGGTGACGCGAACTGACGACGGCTCTTCCGTTTATGTCACGGTGGATGGCCAGGACGCAGGTCTGTTACAGAAGGGTGAGAACAAAGAGCTCCATGTTGCGCCAGGCAAGCATCAGATCGGTGGTTACGTGCAAACCCTGTTTGGTTTTGGCAAAGTGACCATTGCCTCTGTCGATGTGACGACAGACGATAAGGCGCCTAAAAACGTGGTCTATTCCGTCACGCGCCAGAAGCCTGCTTTCAGTGAAGTCCCGGCTGCAACGCCAAATAACTCCTGATTCTGCAAAGGGTGCTGACATTAGGCCAGCACCGTTTCGCCCTGTTGATTCGCCAGTTGATACAAGCGGAAATTCTGCTCAGATGCAATTAACTCCGCTAAACGTGGGGAGTGACTGGTTAACCAGATTTGGCTGTAACGTGCAGCCTCCACAATCAATGAAGCCAGGGCAGGCAGCATCTCTGGGTGCAGGCTGTTTTCAGGTTCATTGAGGGCAATAAAATGAGGTGGGCGTGGGCTGAGTAAGGCAACGCTCAGGCAAAGAAAACGCAGCGTCCCTTCTGACATCTCATAGGCATGCAGCGCGCGCTTTAATCCTTCCCGTTCCATCATCAACTCAAAATGCGAACGCTGGTTTTCTACGTAAAAGCGGCAATCAGGAAACTGATGCCGTCCAGTTCCAGTTCCAGATCGCGAATGGAGCGGTAGTTCTGGATGCTGATGCGGTTGATCATGAAGTATTTCCTAACTGCGGCTTAAAACCAATTTTAAACCTGCTAGCGCGAAGCAGCAGGCTAACAGCGCATCGAGTCCACGGCGGATACGACGATAAAACGCCGCCATTACTGCAGTCGAAAACAGCAGCGCATAGCCGCAGAACACAAAGACACAGATGGCAGCACAACCGATAATAATCATCGGTAAAGTTGATGCCGCCGCATCGGGTTTCAGCGCCACAGACATGATTGCCACCCACGTCAGAATGGCTTTGGGATTGCCAACGTGCATTAAAATGCCTTGGCGAAACAGCTTCCCGAACGCGACTTTCTCGCCCGTCGCTGCAAATTCTGTGGCATCAGGGCGGCGTAGTGCGGATTTGCCCGCCTTGAACGCCAACCATAACAGATACAGGCCGCCACCGATTTTCAGCACAATCAGTAACTGGGCGAAAGTCGCCAGCACGGTTAACACACCGCAGGCCGCCAGAAGCGCCCACATCATCGAACCGCCAATCACGCCGCTTGCCAGGGCTAATCCCGCGCTGCGCCCCTTTTTCATTGCCGTACCCATAATCGCCATATTGCTTGGGCCAGGGCTGGCAGTGGCAACAAAATAGGTGGTGTAGATCAGAATGAGTTCGTGTGAAAGCGCCATGTATTCCTCTGCGATGGTGGGTATCCTTTCCCCTGTTATATCGCCTGACGTTGAGATTTACCATGCTCAGGTAGTGACGATTTTTGCATGACGTCGGTTTTTCACTTTAAACAAGGTAAAGATAATAGAGAGCGACGCGATGACCACCAGAATCAGTCCTGGCCCCATCAGTGAACCAAAACCTAACGCATTGAAAATGAGCAGTCCCACGATGCCGCCGGTAAGGAAGGAAAATATTGTCACCAGATGGGTGTTAAGTTGCTGTTTGAAAGCGCGTATATTCTTGGAAGGATCACGACGTAACAGTGCGACAAATACAGAACCTATTGAGATGCCCGCATCGGTCAGCGTGCCGGTAATATGCGTCGAACGAACGCGCCCGTTGGAGAGCTGCGTCGAAGTAGAATTATGGACACCCATTAAGAAAGCCAGCAGCAACAATATTTCTACATTGTTATTGGCCGAGAAGTAATAGATTTCAAACAACGACGTAAGAACAAGCATCAAACCTTCAGCCAGTAGAATGCAGCTGAAAATAGTGCGCAGGCCATTTATCACGCCCAGTACCACCGAGATCCTCGCCACTACTGCGCCAGTCACAAAGGCACCAATCATGGCGATAAAAATCTTCAGGTTTCTGACATCCATCTCATTCAAATCACTGGAGATTTGCGAGATATTTCCAGACATGTGCGACGGAAAAAAGCCAAACGCGGCTAATGCCATGGCATTCAACAAGCCGGCCGACGTGGCCAGGCAGAGCGCGAGATTCCGATCTTCAACATGGGTTCTGGTTCGCTTCAGTTTTATCAGCATAATTCACCCTTCCTCATCGAAAGTATTGTGATAACGCAATGCGTCAAAAGTGGTGTTCGCCAATGAATAAGTGAAGCACAAATATCTTAAGAGGATCTTAATAACTTAGTGATATAGATGAATCCGAATTTAGATGTAAAGTTATCTAAGGAAGATTGGCTGCTTGCTTAACGTTTTTTACTTATGCAGGGTATCGAACGAAATATTCAGGACGTCGGAATCATCACTCTCCGGGCGTTTTTGCCTGAGTAGAGAGATACACGGTTAGGTGAAAAGTGGACACTGCTCAACATCACACGTTGATTATTGCGTGTTTAAAGAAAACAGCTCGATAGACCGAGGCATTTCAAAATGAGAACACGTCCTTCGGCACGATTACTGGTTATCGATCAGCAACAGCGTGTACTGCTGTTTTGTTTTAGTCACAAAGATGATGCTTTAGATGGACAGCGCTATTGGGCTACGCCCGGTGGTGCAGTGGAGGAGAATGAGAATTGGAAACAGGCAGCCCTTCGCGAATTGTTTGAAGAAACAGGCATTACGCGTACTGAATTGGATGATGCGGTGGGTTACCGCGAGTTTGAGATGCAATTGCCCAGTGGCGATTGGGTATTAGCGCAGGAACAATACTTTAAGGTGCATGTGGGCGAGCAGGAGATCTCCACCTCAGGATGGACTCCACATGAGCGGCGAGTGATGACTGACTTTCGCTGGTGGAACCTGCAACAACTGGAGGGTAGTGGGGAACAGTATTTTCCGGAAAATTTAGCGATATTGTTGGGAAAAGAGACTCATTCTCTCAGAAGGTAACCCTAACAGACGGCAATCATGATCACCGCCTATTAATCATGCCGATGGATTAATCCTGATCTTACTCGCGGCTGTAAATATCTGGTCGGGTAATGGTCCACGCATAATTCGGGCGATTTACTGGCTCATAACCAAATTTTTCATAAAGCCACGGTGCAGTGGTGGTAAACAACATGATTCTGCGCAGCTTATTGAAAATTGGATGGTCATGAATACACGCCATTAGCGCTCTTCCTAATCCATCCCCTTGATGTTCTTCAAGCACATAAACGTCGCAAAGATAGGCAAAAGTTGCATAGTCTGTTACCAGTCGGGCAAAACCTACTTGTGATTGCTGATGATAAATACCGAAGTTCAGACTGTTTTGAACAGAGGTGGAGACAGTCTGCAAATCGATGCCTTGAGCCCATGTCGACCGCGTTAGATACTGATGTATTGCCACCACATCCAGCTTTGCGTTGTCTGTACTGATGAGATAGTTATTTTGATGCCATTCATGAACCGCAGGATAAGTCACTTTTTACCTCAGGAGATATGCAAGGGATACATGGATCCTAACATAGAGTTTTAGTTTGCGTGTCTGCGTGCCATTAAAGGCCACAGGTATACTTTTTATGTCGCACTCCCTACGATTGCTGTTTAATTGCATATGCATCGGCGATGTTAGCGCCAGATAAAGATCAATTGTTCATCCTTTCTGGTTTGTTAATCTTACTTGATGAAAGTTAACATTATTCTGAATGTCCTGACGATCTTTCATTTAAATGAGTAAACAGTCTCTAAAATATTCCCCAACATCTACTTTGATAACTCAATGAATAATCGAGCTATCATTTTATTGCCCTAAGAAAAAACACCGGATGCACAGTTCCATGATGAGTGTTATGACCAGGAATCACCAAGGTTTCAACGATTGCCGGTTGTTATCACAATCTTTACATTAACCTGAAACCTCTTTCAGGGAATTACCCTTATGACTTTCCGCTCTGACATTAACGGGCTGCGTGCCTACGCGGTTATGCTGGTCATCCTCTATCACTTTGACTTTACCCAAGTGAGTGGAGGATTTCTCGGTGTTGATGTTTTTTTTGTTATTTCTGGCTATTTAATGACGAGCATTATTCTGTCACGACTTAAGCATAATAACTTTTCACTGATGGCGTTTTATGCGGCGCGTTGCAGACGAATTATTCCGCCATTAATGATGCTGTGCGTGATATTAATACTGATGGGCTATTTTCTGATGCCGCCAGAGGAGTATAAGCGTATGGCGGAGCACGCGGTCTCCAGCCTTAGCTTTATATCTAATGTGGTCTACTTCAAGCAGGGCGGCTATTTTGATACCGGTTCTGTGTATAAATGGCTGCTGCATACATGGTCTTTAAGCGTGGAGTGGCAGTTTTATCTATTATTACCCTTGGCGTTAATGTTCACCGCGCGTTTCCTGCGCCAGCAGTTTGCCTGGGTTATGGGCATCGCTGCACTCTTGTCGTTTGGGCTGGTGCTGGCGATGGTTGCTACTGATTATCATCTCACCGCCACTTATTACTTGTTGCCCACCCGCGCATGGGAAATGCTGGTAGGCGGATTGGTATATCTGGCGCCTAAAAGCCGATTGAGCGGGCAGGGGTGGGTTCCGCCAGTGAGTATTTTGGCACTGATACTGTGTGCGCTAATGTTTGATGAAAACATCGCTTGGCCCGGCATCATGACGCTGATACCGGTGTTGTTCACCGCGCTGATTCTTCACGCGGGTGTACAGAATAGTCGGTGGTTAAACCATCGCGTCATGCAGCACATTGGGAAAACGTCTTACTCAATCTATTTGTGGCATTGGCCCTTATGGGTGTTCTGGCATCTGGCTGACTGGCCAGTCACGTTCGTCAGCCAGCTATTGCTGATCATGTTGTCACTGGCTGCTGGTTGGGCTTCTTACGCTTGGGTTGAGAACAGGCAAAGCGGGTTTAGCCGGAAAACCACTATCACGTTAGGGCAGGCTGCACTGGTGATACTGTGTGGCGTGACGATCGTAGCCAGAGCCGGAATGCCTGCACGCGCGCCTGCAGTGGTTGCCTCAATTGATAACTTCTCACAGCAACGCTTTGAGCTTGCTAAAAACTGCTTCGTGTTTAGCGGCATCACATCACCACAGTGCGTGTTTGGCGATGCCAGCCAAGTGAATCTGGTGGTACTGGGCGATAGCCACGCCTCAGCCATGTTGTCCTCGATTGTAGCGAGCGCCAGACCGCAGGATGGCGTGGTATTCATCGCGCAGTCTGGTTGTCCTTCGGTACCGGATATTCAACGCAGCGCCAGCCCTGATTGCGGTGATTTTGTTAAGGCGGCAATGGCTGATATTGAACGCAAATATCCCAACGCAGCAATATTAATCATCAATCGCATGTCGTTTTATCTGCACGGCGAATACGGCAGCGGTAGCCGCGCGCCAACCTACAGCTTCAGGCAGGACGGCAATTCCATCGCCGCCTATCAACAGCATTTTGGCGCTGCGGTGAAACAACTGGCCAGCCATCATCGTGTCTTTATCATGACGCCAGTGCCGGAGTTCGGTTATGACGTGATTTATCGTATGTCACGTGATGCGATGCGCGGAAAAGCATTGTCAATTCAGCAGTCTCGTGCCGAGTATCAATCACGTCATAAGGATGCATTGGCGATGCTCAACAAGATCGCCGCGCTTTCGCCTGACGTCACCTTGCTGGATGCCACTCAAGGGCTATGTGACAGCCGTTTCTGCTACGGAGCCAGAGAGGATGTGCCACTGTATCGCGACGACAACCATCTTTCTGAAGTGGGGAACAAAAGTCTGAGCGGAGTGTTTGCAGGGATGTGGGGGATGATTGAGGGGCGGTGATGAGTATCGCTCAACCGTCAGTTGCAGCAATTGAAGCGCGTGGCGAAGACCTGAAATTGCCACCTTAAAGCGTTATGATAAGGCGCTGGGCGGGCAATTAACGATTGGCGTAAATATGCCTGGCGGCCAGCACGTGGATTTTGCGCTTTAAGCAGTTCCGTTTTTCTGAGCCAGCCACACCGTTCTGCCACCGCAGGTGGCATCTTCTGTGATTTGATCAACCACGCTTAAACCGTTATCCGACAGCAGTTGGCGGAACTCATCGTGGGCCAGACTGGCATGATAGAGCGGACGGTCAAGGAAAGTGCCCATTGCTTCACCGTCGCCGTGCCCGCTGGTGAACATTAATGCCGCACCAATCTGAGCATGCTGAGCAAAACGTGGAAACATCGCGCGTTGGTGATCGCGCGTCAGGTGGAAGAAGCTGTCCCATGCGATGATGCCGTTAAAAGTCTTCTCAAGTGCCAGCGTGCGCATATCGGCAACATGCCACTGCGCCTGTGGGAACCTTTCTCGACAGCGGGTGATCATCGGCTCGGATGCATCCACTCCCGTGACCTTAAATTGCTTCTGCAAAAAGTACTGCGCAATTGGAATACCTGCACCGCATCCCACATCCAGAATTTCACCGCCAGCGGGAATCAGGTCGAGAAACCGCGCCAACCAGTGCTGCTCGATGAAGTGCTTAATGCGGTAGTTATCCCAGACTTCTGCACCTTCCCGATACAGATCAATAATATGTTCAGCTTCTTTCTCGTGATTCATGATTTGGCTTCATGTGAGGTGGAGGGGGAGTCCTGGTTGAAACTCAGCATGCTGAAAGATCAGTACGATCCCCTCGTGGCGTTGGATGGGAGATAACAAGAAATTCCACTGGCGATCCACTGTCGTTCCTGGCCTGATGCTTTGCACCTGGGGCGATTTCCAGTCCCTGCTGGACCATGATGTCGTGTTTCTGACCTTCCAGTTCCATCGTCAGGACGCCCTGCAGAACGAAAAAGAATTGTCTGGAGACGGAGTGAAAGTGACGTGTTTCACGCGTGCCTGCGGGCATTTTCTCATGAATAATCAACATGTCCTGACGATTGACTAAATACCAACCGTCGCAGTTATCACCCCAGACATAATGCTCAGCATTCTCTTGGGAGATCATATTGCTTCCTCATCCATCAGCCATGTTTTGTTCACGCCAGGCCAGTCTGCCAGCCCACAACGAATGCCGATATCCGCTTCACCGTGTGACACATCCATCAGCTTGTCCGTCACGTTGAGGCGCAAATCTGTATTTTCATGCATTTCAGAGAACCGGTTCAGGCGCTCCATCAGCCAGTTCATCATCAAGACTTGTGACGCAGTAACAACAATGGCTGAGC
>OBJT01000257.1_pt1 | contig 14122 bp, 12 predicted proteins | sample 1519861 | NCBI WGS metagenome assembly OBJT01 (sample SAMN02401118, study PRJEB22541) | soil metagenome, isolate JX
AAGACACGACCGTTGGCCGTGCCATTCTGTGGATGATCGTACCGAAAGGTCTGCCGTTCTCTATCGTGAACCAGGCGCTTGGTAAGAAAGCGATCTCCAAGATGCTGAACACCTGTTACCGTATTCTGGGCCTGAAACCGACCGTTATTTTCGCGGACCAGACGATGTACACCGGCTTTGCTTACGCAGCGCGTTCAGGTGCATCCGTTGGTATCGATGACATGGTCATCCCGGAGAAAAAATACGAAATCATCAGCGAAGCGGAAGCGGAAGTTGCTGAGATTCAGGAACAGTTCCAGTCCGGTCTGGTGACCGCGGGCGAACGCTATAACAAAGTTATCGATATCTGGGCTGCGGCGAACGATCGTGTATCCAAAGCGATGATGGATAACCTGCAAACCGAAACCGTGATTAACCGTGACGGTCAGGAAGAGCAGCAGGTTTCCTTCAACAGCATCTACATGATGGCCGACTCCGGTGCGCGTGGTTCTGCGGCACAGATTCGTCAGCTGGCTGGTATGCGTGGTCTGATGGCGAAGCCGGATGGCTCCATCATCGAAACGCCGATCACCGCGAACTTCCGTGAAGGTCTGAACGTACTCCAGTACTTCATCTCCACGCACGGTGCGCGTAAAGGTCTGGCGGATACCGCACTGAAAACAGCGAACTCCGGTTACCTGACTCGTCGTCTGGTCGACGTTGCCCAGGACCTGGTCGTCACTGAAGACGACTGCGGCACCCTGGAAGGCATCACCATGACGCCGGTTATCGAAGGTGGCGACGTTAAAGAGCCGCTGCGCGATCGCGTACTGGGTCGTGTGACTGCGGAAGATGTTCTGAAGCCGGGTACCGCGGATATTCTGGTTCCACGCAACACGCTGCTGCATGAGCACTGGTGTGACCTGCTGGAAGCGAACTCCGTTGACTCCGTCAAAGTGCGTTCCGTTGTATCCTGTGACACCGACTTTGGTGTATGTGCGCACTGCTATGGTCGTGACCTGGCGCGTGGCCACATCATCAACAAAGGTGAAGCAATCGGCGTTATCGCGGCACAGTCCATCGGTGAGCCGGGTACACAGCTGACGATGCGTACGTTCCACATCGGTGGTGCGGCATCTCGTGCGGCTGCTGAATCCAGCATCCAGGTTAAGAACAAAGGTACGATTAAGCTGACCAACGCGAAATCTGTAACCAACTCCTCCGGGAAACTGGTTATCGTTTCACGTAACGTCGAACTGAAAATGATCGATGAGTTCGGTCGTACTAAAGAAAGCTATAAAGTGCCTTACGGTGCGGTCATGGCTAAAGGTGATGGTTCACAGGTTGCAGCGGGCGAAACCGTAGCAAACTGGGATCCGCATACCATGCCAGTTATCACTGAAGTGGGCGGTTTCATTCGCTTCACTGATATGATCGATGGTCAGACGATTACTCGTCAGACTGATGACCTGACTGGTTTGTCATCGTTGGTGGTTCTGGATTCTGCAGAACGTACTGCGGGCGGTAAAGATCTGCGTCCTGCGCTGAAAATTGTTGATGCCAACGGAAATGATGTGCTGATTCCTGGTACCGACATGCCAGCTCAGTACTTCCTGCCGGGCAAAGCGATTGTTCAGCTGGAAGATGGCGTTAAGATCAGTGCTGGTGACACCCTGTCGCGTGTTCCGCAGGAATCTGGCGGTACCAAGGACATCACCGGTGGTCTGCCACGCGTTGCTGACTTGTTCGAAGCGCGTCGTCCGAAAGAGCCAGCAATTCTGGCCGAGATCAGCGGTATTATCTCGTTCGGTAAAGAGACCAAAGGTAAGCGTCGTCTGGTCATCACACCAGTTGATGGTAGCGATCCGTACGAAGAGATGATTCCGAAATGGCGTCAGCTGAACGTATTCGAAGGTGAGCGTGTAGAACGTGGTGACGTTGTTTCTGACGGCCCAGAGTCTCCACACGACATCCTGCGTCTGCGTGGCGTCCATGCTGTGACCCGTTACATCACTAACGAAGTGCAGGAAGTTTACCGTCTGCAAGGCGTTAAGATTAACGATAAACACATCGAAGTCATCGTGCGTCAGATGCTGCGTAAAGCAACCATCGCCAGCGCGGGCAGCACCGAGTTCCTGGAAGGTGAGCAGGCTGAATACTCTCGCATCAAGATCGCGAACCGCGACCTCGAAGCGAACGGCAAAATTGGCGCAACCTTTATGCGCGATCTGCTGGGTATCACCAAAGCTTCTCTGGCAACCGAATCGTTCATCTCTGCAGCATCGTTCCAGGAGACCACGCGTGTCCTGACCGAAGCAGCAGTAGCAGGCAAGCGTGATGAACTGCGCGGCCTGAAAGAGAACGTGATCGTGGGTCGTTTGATCCCGGCCGGTACCGGTTATGCTTACCATCAGGATCGTATGCGTCGCCGTTCTGTGGGTGAAGCACCGGTTGCACCGCAGGTCACTGCGGATGAAGCCTCTGCGAGCCTGGCTGAACTGCTGAACGCCGGTCTTGGCGGTAGCGACGACGAATAATCGTCTGCGAAAGCTGACCCATAAAAAACCCTGCCTCGGCAGGGTTTTTTTTCGTCTTTAGTTAGCCTTTGCGGCAGACATCGTGCCGGGTCAGGCCAATATCGCGCAGTTGTGCATCGCTCAAGTGAGACAGAATTTTTCGTGTCTCACGGCGTGCGTGCCATCTTTTGATGGCACGCCTCGTGCCGCGAACCATGTCCAATAGCGTTACATCAAAGGGTTTTGCTGCGCGGTTTTGATCGAATTCCATTATGAATGCCCTCAGTCAGTTGTCTGAGTGGTATTGTCCAGTTATTGCGCATTTCAATACAGATTCAAAAATCACTTATTATTAACATACAGATTGCCAGGATGAGGATCTGAATGGTAGAAAGAGAGGTAATCTGTACTGGTTATGGTGATTCGGCCAAGGGGAACTTAATACGATGACGCGCTATCAACATCTGGCTTGTCTGCTTTCAGACAGAATAGAACAAGGTCTGTACCGTAGCGGCGAGCGCTTACCCTCTGTGCGCACGCTGAGTATTGAACACGGTGTGAGCATCAGTACCGTGCAGCAGGCGTATCATCTGTTAGAAGAGAAGCAGCTGATTGTACCGCAGCCGCGCTCTGGCTATTTCGTCGCCACGCGTAAAGCCACTCCCCCTGTCCCTGCGTTAACTCGCCCAGTACAGCGCCCCGTCGAGATCACCCAGTGGGAATCAGTGCTGGAGTTATTAAGCAGCCGCAACAGCGGTAACGTGTTGCAATTAGGTAGCGGCATGCCGGACCTGACCCAGCCGACACTGAAGCCATTATGGAAAATTCAGAGCCGTATGGCGCAGAAGCAGGATCTTGATCAGCTCAATTATGACAGTCTGTTAGGCGTTGCGGCCTTGCGTGAGCAGGTCGCGCGTTTAACTATCGACAGCGGCTGTCAGCTCACCGCAGAGGATATTGTGATCACCACGGGCTGCCATGAAGCGCTATCCGTGTCGATCCGCGCGGTGTGTGAGCCAGGTGATATCATCGCCGTTGAATCTCCGACTTTCCATGGCACGATGCAGACCCTGCGCGGGCTCGGTATCCGTGCTATTGAAATCCCCACCGATTCGGTGACGGGCATTAGCCTCGAAGCCTTGGAGCTGGCATTCGAGCAGTGGCCGATTAAAGCTGTGGTGGTGGTGCCAAATTGCAATAATCCACTTGGATTCATCATGCCCGAGGCGCGCAAGCGTGCGCTGCTGGCACTGGCACAGCGCTTTGATGCCGCGATCATTGAAGACGATGTTTACGGTGAGTTGGCATGGGAGTACCCACGTCCCATCACCATAAAATCTTTGGATATGGATGGCAGGGTGTTGTTATGTAGCTCATTCTCTAAAACGTTGGCTCCGGGGTTACGTGTTGGCTGGGTGGCACCTGGACGTTATCGCGATCGCGTCTTGCATATGAAATACATCGGCACCGGCTCGACAGCCACACAGCCGCAATATGCGGTGGCCGAATTTATTCGTCTTGGCCATTATGGGCCGCATTTACGCCGGATGCGTCAGGTTTATCAACGTAACTACGAGACTTTTAGCTGCTGGGTGCGCCACTATTTCCCTTGCGGTATCTGTGTCTCGCGTCCGCAGGGCAGCTTCCTGATGTGGATTGAATTACCTGAAGCCTTTGATGCGGTACGGCTTAACACCGAACTTCGCGCGTTGAACATTCAGGTCGCCGTCGGATCGCTGTTTTCTGCCTCGGGAAAATATCGTAACTGCTTGCGCCTCAATTATGGTTTGCCCATTAATGAGCATACTGAACAGGCTATCGCCCAGCTTGGGGCTGCGGTGGAGCAGGCCATGCACGCCTGTCATATCGAAACGGAACAGGCTCCGTCCCTGACTGATTAAAGGGGAAAGGCAGGGCTGGAGGGAGAGGTAGACCAGCCCTGGCCCACTGCCAGCGACAGCGGGCAGGCACACTTTATCCTGACCGGAAATTCACGCCAGCCCGCAAAAAGCCGGCTGCGCGTGAGCTTCCAGCCAATTTATTGCATTTGCAATACGTTACAGTGCTTCTGCAGGCTGGGTTCCAGCTTCAACCAATGCCAGCAGTTCCTGTGTTGCCTGACGCCAGTCTGCTGCCTGCGTAATCGCGCTCACCACGGCGACGCTTCCTACGCCGGTGGCCAGAACTTCGGGTACGCGGGCAAGGGATATGCCGCCAATCGCCACAGTCGGTATATCCTGCAAACGCGCCAGATGGCGTTTTAGTTCCACTACGCCTTGTGGGGCTGATGGCATCTCTTTGGTTTTTGTAGGATAAATATGCCCCAGTGCGATGTAAGAAGGTCGCAAAGCCAGTGCGCGATCTAACTCGGCATCATCATGCGTGGATAAACCGAGACGCAATCCGGCCTGACGAAGGGCATCGAGGTTGGCCACGTCTAAATCTTCCTGGCCAAGATGCACGCCATAGGCGTTGTATTTAATCGCAAGACGCCAGTAATCGTTGATAAACAGACGCGCACGATACTGTTTACCCAATGCAATTGCTTCACGTACGGCATCTTCCACTTCATGGTCCTGGCAATCTTTGATACGCAGCTGGATAGTGCGAACTCCCGCCTCCAGTAAGCGCCTAATCCACTCTAGGCTATCAACAACAGGGTACAGCCCCAGTTTCGGGGCGGTAGCAGGAAAGGCCTCGGTCATACTTTTTCCTCTTTAAGGGCATCGGCGGCGTGATAAAGCTCGCCGCCACGGCTGCGGAAGGCATCTGACATCTGCGCCATGCCAATTTCGATCGGTTGGGCTTCTGCCTGCTGACGAGCAGCATATTCACGCACTTCCTGGGTAATTTTCATCGAACAGAATTTTGGACCGCACATCGAGCAGAAGTGAGCCACCTTGCCCGATTCCTGCGGTAATGTCTCATCGTGATAAGCACGCGCGGTGTGTGGATCCAGCGCCAAGTTGAACTGATCTTCCCAGCGGAATTCGAAGCGCGCTTTTGACATTGCGTTATCGCGGATCTGCGCGCCGGGATGGCCTTTGGCCAGATCGGCGGCATGCGCGGCGATCTTGTAGGTGATCAGCCCCTGCTTCACATCTTCTTTATTCGGCAAACCGAGGTGCTCTTTCGGCGTGACGTAACACAGCATGGCGCAGCCAAACCAACCAATCATCGCGGCACCAATGCCGGAGGTGAAGTGATCGTAACCGGGTGCGATGTCGGTGGTCAGTGGGCCGAGCGTGTAAAACGGCGCTTCATAGCAGTGCTCCAATTGTTCGGTCATGTTGCGGCGGATCATCTGCATCGGAACATGACCTGGGCCTTCGATCATCACCTGCACATCGTATTCCCAGGCAATTTTGGTCAGCTCGCCTAGCGTGTGCAATTCGGCAAACTGGGCTTCATCGTTGGCATCCTGAATCGAGCCGGGACGCAATCCATCGCCGAGTGAGAGCGCGACATCATAAGCCGCGCAGATCTCGCAGATTTCACGGAAATGCAGATACAGGAAGCTTTCCTGATGATGTGACAGGCACCACTTCGCCATGATCGATCCGCCGCGCGAGACAATACCCGTCAGACGCTTGGCGGTCATCGGCACATAGCGCAGGAGTACACCGGCGTGGATGGTGAAGTAATCTACGCCCTGTTCGGCTTGTTCGAGCAGGGTATCGCGGAAGATCTCCCAGTTAAGGTCTTCTGCCACGCCGTTCACTTTCTCCAGTGCCTGATAAATGGGTACTGTGCCAATCGGCACTGGGCTATTACGTAAAATCCATTCACGCGTTTCATGGATATAGCGTCCAGTTGAGAGGTCCATCACGGTGTCAGCGCCCCAACGCGTGGACCACACCAGCTTCTCTACCTCTTCCTCAATGGATGAACTCACCGCAGAATTACCGATATTGGCGTTTACTTTCACCAGGAAGTTACGCCCAATGATCATCGGTTCAGATTCTGGATGATTGATGTTCGAAGGAATGATGGCACGACCACTGGCGACTTCCTGACGCACAAATTCAGCGGTGATATTCTCCGGCAAGTTGGCACCGAAACTATGACCCGGGTGCTGTTGCAGTAGCACTTCTCCCCGGATGCGCTCCCGTCCCATATTCTCTCGCAGCGCAATAAACTCCATTTCAGGCGTGATTATGCCTTGGCGAGCGTAGTGCAATTGCGTCACACAGCGGCCGGCTTTGGCACGACGTGGCTGCAGTAAGTGCTCGAAACGCAGATGATCTAAACCTTCATCGGCCAAGCGCTGTTGGGTGTAATCGGAACTTAACTGGTGGATCGCTTCGCTATCATCGCGTTCGGCGATCCAGTTGGCACGTAACTTGGCTAATCCTTGATGTACATCGATGGTGGCTTCTGGATCACCATAGGCGCCTGCGGTGTCATACACCGGCACCGGTTCGTTCTGCTCATACTGCGGATGCTCTTTTGTGCCACCAATATGTGTGGGACTGAGCTGAATTTCGCGCATTGGTACGCGAATATCGTCACGGTTGCCGGTGATCCAGATGCGTTTTGATTGAGGAAAAGCCGTGCCTTGCAGCGAATCAATAAATTCCTGCGCTTGTGCACGTTGTTCACGACGAGAAGTTTTAGTAACAGACATAGCAAGTTTCCTGAAATGAAGGATAAGTTGCTTGTCCAGAGTTCGGAAGGAGTAACAGGGACGATGCCGGGCGCCAACACGCATCGCTCTGTGAATGTCTACTCTTGTTCCCTTCGCAGGTACTAACCTGATCAGGTTCCGCGGATCCCGAATGAACGGTCTCAGCCCCTTAGGGCACTCCGACAAGGTAATCGTTTGTGGTTTAAGCTACTTTGCTGGCCATTTCTCGCCTGGGCAGTGCTCGTGACCGTCACGTACTTCGTGTACGCTCCGGTCCCTGCGCACTGTCCGAGCGTGAACTGGCTGCGCACGCTACGCTTAAACCGCAAACTCGCCACTCATAAATATGGCAATAAAAAAGCCCATTCAGCATAAGAGGGCTTTTTCGGAATAACAAGTCTTTTACATCTTTCGGTGCTAAGCGGGGCGAGCCATGGTGCTCTCATTTGCTACTGGAATGCTTGCCAGCTGGTTATCCCAGGCGAGTTTCACCAGCTTATCCTCCAGCGTAAAACGCGATTCCAGTACTTCGCCGACTTCAGACAGCGCCTTCTGAAAATCGACGCAGTTGTCATCGTTGATCGCCTGCTGGAGATGGCTGTCATACAACTGCATGATGCGATCGGTGTTGGCTTCCAGAGACGGATAGATTTGTGCGGCGGCAATCAAGGGGCTGTCACCCTCCATCTCGCTGATAATCCGCTCATATACGCTGAAATGCCCCGTGGAGAGATAATCCACCAGATTATGGCAAAACGCATCCAGCGCTTGTTCATCCAACACTGTCAGCGCATCTTTATTCGGCTTAATGCCAATTAGCGCATAATACGTGACGAGGAGTTGTCGACGGGCGCGCAACCATGAGTCGACTAATTCATTACCGCCACCTACACGCTCGGTCAGGTCATCTAACTGGGTAAGCATACGGGGCTCCAGGTGAGTTATAGTTGTTCATTACACTCTTAACATCAGGATTTCAGCGTGCCATTTGACGCTAAGGACAACGAATAAGATGCAACGTGAGATCTCAAGCGTAGACGCTGGCTGGTGGATTGTCAGCCATGAACAGAAACTTTGGTTGCCGCATGGTGAACTGCCGCATGGCTTATCGGATGATTTTGGCCTCGTGGGCAGCACAGGTATTTTGATTGGCGAGTGGCAAGGAGAGAATGTTTGGTTAGTGCGTGAATCTCGCCCTGACAACATGGGCTCTGTTCGCCAGCTGATCGACGAAGATGTCGGCCTGTTCCAGATCGCTGGGCGCGGGGTTCAACTCGCCGAGTTCTACCGATCTCATCGTTGGTGCGGCTACTGCGGCCACGAAATGCACCTCAGTAAACGTGAGTTTGCCTGTCTGTGTAACCACTGCCGCGAGCGCTATTATCCGCAAATTGCGCCGTGCATTATCGTGGCGATTCGTCGCGGTGATGAGATCCTGCTCGCCAACCATGCACGTCATCGCAATAACATTTACACAGTTTTGGCTGGCTTTGTTGAGGTGGGAGAAACGCTGGAGCAGGCCGTCGCGCGTGAAGTGATGGAAGAGAGCAACGTACGCGTTAAAAATGTCCGTTACGTCACTTCGCAGCCGTGGCCGTTTCCACATTCGTTGATGATGGCGTTTATGGCCGAATACGAGGGCGGCGAGTTGCAACATGATGGTAAGGAGTTGCTGGATGCAGGCTGGTATCGCTATGACGATCTGCCCTTGTTACCGCCACCGGGCACGGTCGCGCGCCGTTTGATTGAAGATACCGTTGCCCTGTGTCGCGCCAGTGCGTCGTGAAAATGCTACACTGGCGGCCTTAGCATGAGAGAGCCCATTATGAGTGAACTGAAGAACGATCGTTATCTGCGCGCCCTGTTACGCCAACCGGTAGATGTCACGCCGGTATGGATGATGCGACAAGCCGGGCGTTATTTACCGGAGTACAAAGCCACGCGTGCTGAAGCCGGTGATTTTATGTCGCTGTGTAAGAATGCCGAGCTGGCGTGTGAAGTCACGTTGCAGCCGCTGCGTCGCTATGCGCTGGATGCAGCGATCCTCTTCAGCGACATCCTGACCATTCCTGATGCGATGGGCCTGGGACTCTATTTCGAAACAGGCGAAGGCCCGCGCTTCTCCAATCCTATTACGTGCCGTGCAGATGTCGACAAGCTGCCGATTCCGGATCCGGAAGGGGAGTTGGGCTATGTGATGAATGCGGTGCGTACCATTCGCCACAACCTGAAAGGCGAAGTGCCGCTGATCGGCTTCTCTGGCAGCCCGTGGACGCTGGCAACTTATATGGTTGAAGGCGGTAGCAGTAAAGCCTTCACCAAAATCAAAAAGATGATGTATGCCGAGCCGCAGACCTTGCATAAGTTGCTGGATAAACTGGCTGACAGCGTCATTCTCTATCTCAACGCACAGATCAAAGCCGGTGCGCAGTCGATCATGGTGTTCGATACCTGGGGTGGCGTGCTGACGGGGCGCGATTATCGCGAGTTCTCGCTGTATTACATGCACAAAATCGTCGATAGCGTGCTGCATGAGAATGAAGGTCGTCGTGTACCCATCACCCTATTCACCAAAGGTGGAGGTCAGTGGCTGGAGGCGATGGCAGCGACCGGTTGTGATGCGCTGGGGCTTGACTGGACCACGGATATCGCCGATGCACGTCGCCGTGTAGGCGATAAAGTCGCGCTGCAGGGCAATATGGATCCCTCTATGCTGTATGCACCGCCTGCACGTATCGAGCAGGAAGTAGCGGGTATTCTGGAAGGTTTTGGTTCGGGTGAAGGCCATGTCTTCAACCTCGGCCATGGTATCCACCAGGATGTGCCACCTGAACATGCGGGTGCGTTTGTTGAAGCCGTACACCGTTTGTCCGGCCAATATCACCAAGGATAAGTATGGATCTAGCCGCATTACGCCAGGAGCAGTTAATTCTCGCCACGAATGTGGTGCGGCAAGACGATTTCGAGGTGCTACCGCCACGCTTTATCGGTGGGGCGGATGTGGGATTTGAGCAGGGCGGGGAAGTGACCCGCGCTGCTATCGTCATTCTAGAGTACCCCTCGCTGACGCTGGTTGAACATCGTATCGCCCGTATTCCGACGACGATGCCCTACATTCCCGGTTTCCTCTCCTTTCGCGAAATGCCCGCCTTGCAGGAAGCCTGGCAGCAGCTCGTGCAGCGTCCCGATCTATTATTCGTTGATGGCCATGGCATCTCTCATCCTCGTCGGTTGGGGGTGGCAGCGCATTTCGGGTCGCTGGTGGATGTACCCACCATCGGTGTGGCGAAGAAAAAACTCTGTGGGCGGTTTGCGGAATTGGATGCAGAGCCGGGTAGCCGTCAGCCATTGGTGGATAAAGGCGAGCAGATTGGCTGGGTATGGCGCAGCAAGGCGCGCTGTAATCCGCTGTTTGTCTCGACCGGGCACCGTGTCGGTTTGGAGAGCGCACTGCATTGGGTTGAATTATGTACAGCGGGCTACCGCTTACCGGAGCCCACGCGCTGGGCTGATGCGGTGGCTTCCGGGCGTCCAGCGTTTCTACGTTGGCAAAATGCGCGTTAACGCTGTTTGCACGCGGCTTTTGCGGTACACTGCCGCCAGCTAACCTATTGAGAGTAAGTTTGATGTTACAGAACCCCGTCCATTTGCGTCTGGCTAAGCTGGAAAGCTGGCAGCATATGACCTTTATGGCCTGTCTGTGTGAACGGATGTTCCCTAACTATTGGGCCTTCTGTCAGCAGACCGAATTTGCCGATCCGCAACTTTATCGTCGCATCCTGGATCTTGTCTGGGAAAGCCTGACGGTCAAAGACGCCAAAATCAATTTCGACACTCAGCTCGAGAAGCTGGAAGCTGCCATCCCAGATGGCGATGATTTCGACGTCTATGGTGTGCATCCAGCCATTGATGCTTGCGTTGCGCTCAGCGAACTACTGCATGCGCAGTTAAGTGGCGAAACACTTGAGCACGCGATTGAAGTCAGCCGTACTTCCATCACCACCGTTGCCATCCTGGAAATGACCCAAGCCGGTCGTGAAATGACGGATGAAGAGCTGCGTGAAAATCAGGCGGTGATTGATGAATGGGATCTACAGTGGGAGATTTTCCGCCTGCTGGCAGACTGCGAAGAGCGCGACCTTGAGCTGATTAAGGGGTTACGTTCTGACCTGCGCGAAGCGGGAATCAGTAACATCGGTATACTTTTTCAGCAATAAGGCGATAAAACGTGACTTCAGGCCTGAATTAGCGCGCCTGGAGGCTTCACATCAGCCCCCTGTCTGGTCTACATTTGGGGGGCTGAAAATTGTGGCTATCTTTGCGTGCAGGTTGAAGAGTGCCAGAATATGGCTTTTCCCTCGCACTCGTTGCTTAGCAAGCGATAAATACACTTTAAGGATAACTTATGAACAAGACTCAACTGATTGATGTGATCGCAGAGAAAGCTGACCTGTCAAAAACCCAGGCTAAAGCTGCGCTGGAATCTACCCTGGCTGCGATCACTGAGTCTCTGAAAGAAGGTGATGCTGTACAACTGGTTGGTTTTGGTACTTTTAAAGTGAACCACCGCGCTGAGCGTACCGGTCGCAACCCGCAGACTGGCAACGAGATCAAAATCGCGGCAGCTAACGTGCCTGCGTTCGTCTCTGGTAAGGCTCTGAAAGACGCTGTTAAGTAAGTTTTCCGCATCGCGGTTTAAGCTTTAAAGAGGGGGCGACATCGCCCCTTTTTGCTACAGGGGCCTGTCATGCTGAATACGATGACTCAGCGCGTTTGCGCCCTGTTTATTGGTGCGCTGCTCTCGGGCTGTAGTACCACTCCTGATCTCCCCGCCTTTACGGCGAGCGGCTATCTGGCCGATCGTGGCACTGTGCGCATCTGGCGCAAGAACAGTGACCATCAAGCGATTCACATTCGCACCGTCTATACCCCTTTCAATGGCGATGCCATGGAAACCACCGACTACAATTGGCAGCAGAGCAAGCTGGCCAGCATAGAGCGTCGTGTGGCGGGTAAGCAGCCTGATGATGTCACGCTGCGTTTTGACCATCTCGGCAATCTCAACTTTATGCAGCGACAGTTAGCTGGCCGACGAGAAGCCGTCAGTGGCGATACGGTTGAACTCTATCGTTTCGATGCACAACGTATGCTGGAGCAAAGTAACGCGTTGCTGAGCGGCCGGGTGTTACTCAGCCAGGGCCACTGGCTAGGCGGCGCGCAGGTACGTGATTGTGATGGCAAGATGGTGAAGGCGCCGTTCGATAGCGAAATACTGGGAACATTGACTCAGCAGCAACGGAGCCAGCCGCAGCCGTTAATGGTGTCGTGGTTAGAAGCACCGGAAGGTGTTCAGCTGTTGCGGGCAACGCCGGAAGATGAGTGCACTTGGCAGCCGAGAGAGAGTGATTTCTAGGGGCGACCCTGAGGCCGCCCGCTCGATTACTTGCGGTTAATGGCGCGGTAACCGATATCTTTGCGACAGAAGCTGCCATCCCAGGAGATATGTTTGGCCAGCGCATAGGCATTCTGCTGCGCGGCTGCAACGTCTTCACCCAGTGCGGTTACGCAAAGCACACGACCGCCGTTGGTCACGACCACATCACCTTTCATGGTGGTACCCGCGTGGAACACCTTACCATCCGGCACTTCTTCCAGCGGTAAACCGTGAATCTGATCGCCCGTGTTGTAATCGGCCGGATAACCGCCTGCTGCCAGCACCACACCCAGTGATGGGCGAGGATCCCATTCGGATGTTTGCTGATCGAGCTTGCCATCAACTGCTGACAGGCACAGTTCAACCAGATCAGACTGCAGTCGCAGCATGATTGGTTGTGTTTCTGGATCGCCAAAGCGGCAGTTGAATTCGATCACTTTCGGCTGACCGGCTTTATCGATCATCAAACCGGCATACAGGAAACCTGTGTAAGTATTGCCTTCAGCTTTCATGCCGTTTACGGTTGGCCAGATGATCTGATCCATAACACGCTGGTGGATCTCATCGGTGACCACTGGGGCTGGCGAGTAAGCGCCCATGCCGCCTGTGTTTGGACCGGTATCACCATCGCCAACACGTTTATGATCCTGGCTGGTGGCCATAGGCAGTACGTTGTCGCCATCCACCATCACGATAAAGCTCGCTTCTTCGCCGTCGAGGAACTCTTCAATCACGATGCGGTGGCCTGCATCGCCGAAAGCATTACCTGCCAGCATATCCTGCACCGCCGCTTCCGCTTCAGCCAGTTCCATCGCCACGATAACGCCTTTACCGGCTGCCAGACCATCTGCCTTAATAACGATCGGTGCACCTTTCTCACGTAGGTACGCCAAGGCAGGCTCCACTTCGGTAAAATTCTGGTATTCAGCGGTAGGGATCTGCTGACGAGCCAGGAAATCTTTGGTGAAGGCTTTAGAACCTTCCAACTGTGCAGCTGCCTGCGTTGGGCCAAAGATCTTCAGACCTGCCGCACGGAACGCATCGACCACGCCAATCACTAGCGGCGCTTCTGGGCCTACGATGGTCAGATCGATCTTCTCTTTCTGAGCAAAGGCTAACAGCGCAGGAACGTCAGTGGCGCTGATCGCCACGTTCTGCAGTGCAGGTTCCAGTGCGGTACCCGCGTTGCCCGGTGCAACAAAGACCGTATCGGCCAGCGGTGACTGTGCTGCTTTCCATGCCAACGCGTGTTCACGTCCACCATTACCAATCACTAAAATTTTCATCTTTACAGCTCCAGGCTATTAATGGCGGAAATGACGCATGTCGGTGAAGATCATGGCAATGCCGTGTTCATCGGCGGCGGCAATGACTTCATCATCGCGGATTGAACCACCAGGCTGAATCACGCAGGTGATGCCGACAGCGGCTGCGGCATCAATACCGTCGCGGAACGGGAAGAAGGCGTCAGAAGCCATGGCAGAACCTGTTACTTCCAGGCCTTCGTCACCTGCTTTGATGCCCGCAATTTTCGCGGAGTAAACGCGGCTCATCTGGCCAGCGCCT
>OBJT01000258.1_pt1 | contig 14050 bp, 8 predicted proteins | sample 1519861 | NCBI WGS metagenome assembly OBJT01 (sample SAMN02401118, study PRJEB22541) | soil metagenome, isolate JX
AGCCAAATGCTGAGTGCCAGATTTTATGCGCAAACGGTTTCGTTACCCGCGCGCTTTCTCTATAATACCGCCCGTTTTCCCCTGTTGCGCCCAATGAAGCGTCGCCCGGCGCTTCAAAGACGAGAGATCTTTGATGATGGAAATTCTGCGTGGTTCGCCCGCTCTGTCGGCATTTCGTGTAAACAAACTGCTGACCCGCTTTCAGGACGCTCACCTGCCAGTGAGTGATATTTACGCCGAGTACGTCCATTTTGCCGATGTCAGCGCACCTCTCAGTGCGGATGAACACGCCCGCCTGCAGCGTTTGCTGAAATACGGTCCTTCTCTCGCCGAGCACGCGCCACAAGGGCGTCTGTTACTGGTCACGCCACGTCCTGGCACCATTTCTCCGTGGTCGTCTAAAGCCACCGACATTGCGCATAACTGCGATCTGCCTCAGGTGATACGCCTGGAGCGTGGCATGGCGTTCTATGTGCAGGCACCACAACTGACCGAAGCACAATGGCAACAGCTGGCCAGCCTGCTGCATGACCGCATGATGGAAACCGTTTTTGCTGACCTCAATGACGCACAGCAGCTGTTCGCTCACCATGAACCTCAACCGCTGAAAAGCGTTGATGTGCTGGGTGCCGGCCGTGCTGCGCTGGAGCAAGCGAATACCACGCTGGGCCTGGCATTGGCCGATGACGAAATCGACTACCTCTTGGATGCTTTCACCAAGCTGGGTCGCAATCCTAATGACATCGAGCTCTACATGTTTGCCCAGGCAAACTCCGAGCACTGCCGTCATAAAATCTTCAACGCCGATTGGATTATCGACGGTGAAAAACAGCCGAAGTCGCTGTTTAAAATGATCAAAAACACCTTCGAACATAATCCTGAGCACGTACTGTCTGCTTATAAAGACAACGCCGCCGTGATGGAAGGTTCGGAAGTAGGTCGCTTCTACGCGGATGCGCAGAAGGGCGAATATGCTTTCCATCAGGAAGATGCCCATATCCTGATGAAAGTAGAAACCCATAACCACCCCACCGCCATTTCCCCATGGCCGGGTGCGGCAACCGGTTCTGGCGGTGAAATCCGTGATGAGGGTGCAACCGGACGTGGTGCGAAACCAAAAGCGGGCTTGGTCGGTTTTTCCGTGTCGAACCTGCGTATCCCTGGCTTCGAACAGCCATGGGAAGAAGATTTCGGTAAGCCGGATCGCATCGTTACCGCGTTGGACATCATGACTGAAGGCCCGCTGGGCGGCGCGGCTTTCAACAACGAATTTGGTCGTCCTGCCCTGAATGGTTACTTCCGTACCTACGAAGAGCGCGTTAACAGCCATAATGGCTCAGAACTGCGTGGCTACCATAAGCCAATCATGCTGGCGGGTGGTATTGGTAACATTCGTGCCGACCACGTGCAGAAAGGTGAAATCGTTGTGGGCGCGAAACTGATCGTGCTCGGCGGCCCTGCCATGAACATCGGTTTAGGCGGCGGTGCGGCTTCTTCGATGGCATCTGGCCAGTCTGATGCTGACCTCGATTTTGCTTCTGTACAGCGTGACAACCCAGAAATGGAACGTCGTTGCCAGGAAGTGATCGACCGTTGCTGGCAGCTTGGCGAAGCCAACCCCATTCTGTTCATTCACGATGTGGGTGCTGGTGGCCTCTCTAACGCCATGCCAGAGCTGGTGAGTGACGGCGGCCGTGGCGGTAACTTCAACCTGCGCGACATCCTCAACGATGAGCCAGGTATGAGCCCGCTGGAAGTGTGGTGTAACGAATCTCAGGAACGTTATGTTCTGGCCGTTGCGCCTGCGCAGTTGGCGTTGTTTGACGAGCTGTGTAAGCGTGAGCGTGCGCCTTATGCGGTGATCGGTGAAGCCACCGAAGAACTGCATCTGAACCTCGGTGACAGCCACTTCGACAACAACCCGATTGATATGCCGCTGGATGTGCTGCTGGGCAAAACGCCGAAGATGACGCGTGATGTTGCCACTCAGCAGGCCAAAGGCGATGCACTGGTGCGTGACGGTATTACCGTTGCTGATGCGGTGAATCGTGTACTGCATCTGCCAACCGTGGCAGAGAAAACCTTCTTGATCACCATCGGTGACCGCAGTGTGACCGGCATGGTCGCGCGTGACCAGATGGTCGGCCCATGGCAGATCCCGGTGGCCAACTGTGCAGTCACCACCGCCAGCCTGGACAGTTATCACGGGGAAGCCTTCTCACTGGGTGAGCGTGCGCCAGTGGCCTTGCTGGACTTCGCTGCATCTGGCCGCTTGGCCGTGGGTGAAGCGCTGACCAACCTGGCAGCCACCTCGATTGGTTCGCTGCAGCGCGTGAAGCTCTCTGCGAACTGGATGGCCGCAGCCGGTCACCCAGGCGAAGATGCCGGTTTGTACGCGGCAGTGAAAGCGGTTGGCGAAGAGTTGTGCCCGGCGCTGGGAATCACTATCCCAGTGGGCAAAGACTCCATGTCGATGAAAACTCGCTGGCAGCAGGGTACCGAACAGCGTGAGATGACCTCACCGCTGTCGCTGGTGATCACCGCATTTGCTCGCGTCGAAGACGTGCGTCGTACCGTGACGCCTCAGCTGCAAGCAGATCAGGATAACCTGTTGCTGCTGGTTGATCTGGGTAATGGTGCGAACACCTTAGGCGCAACTGCACTCTCTCAGGTCTACCGTCAACTGGGCGACAAGCCTGCTGATGTGCGCGATGCGTCACAGCTGGCAGGCTTCTTCAATGCTATCCAGGCGCTGGTGGCTGAGCAGAAACTGCTGGCTTACCATGACCGTTCTGATGGTGGGTTGTTGGTGACGCTGGCAGAGATGGCCTTCACGGGTCACTGCGGTATCGAAGCGGATATCGCCGCACTGGGCAGTGATGCACTGGCAGCCCTGTTCACTGAAGAACTGGGTGCCGTGATTCAGATACAGGCCGCAGATCGTGCAGCCGTTGAAAAAGTGTTTGCCGACCACGGCCTGAGCAGTAACGTGCATGTGATTGGTAAAGCGTTAGCGGGCGATCGCTTTGTGATTCGTTCTGGCGACAGCGCGGTGTATAGCGAAAGCCGCACCACGCTGCGTACCTGGTGGGCAGAAACTACCTGGCAGATGCAGCGCCTGCGCGATAACCCAGCCTGTGCCGATCAGGAACATGAAGCCAAGAAAGACGATAATGACCCGGGTCTGAACGTCCATCTGACCTTTAAGCCTGAAGAAGATGTTGCCGCACCGATGATTGCCACTGGCGCGCGTCCGCGTGTTGCCGTGCTGCGTGAGCAGGGCGTCAACTCCCACGTTGAGATGGCGGCTGCCTTCCACCGTGCGGGCTTCACCGCTGTCGATGTGCACATGAGCGATCTGCTGGCAGGCCGTCGTGGTCTGGAAGAGTTCCAGGCATTGGTGGCCTGTGGTGGTTTCTCCTACGGTGACGTGCTGGGCGCAGGTGAAGGTTGGGCGAAGTCAATTCTGTTCAACAGCCGCGTGCGCGATGAGTTCGAAAACTTCTTCCACCGTCCGCAGACGCTGGCGCTGGGTGTGTGCAATGGCTGCCAGATGATGTCGAATCTGCGTGAACTGATCCCCGGTAGCGAACTGTGGCCACGCTTCGTGCGCAACCAGTCAGAGCGTTTTGAAGCGCGTTTCAGTTTGGTTGAAGTGGCGGCTAGCCCATCACTGCTGCTGGACGGTATGGCGGGATCGCACATGCCAATCGCTGTCTCGCACGGGGAAGGTTTCGTGGAAGTCCGTGATGCTAACCATCTGGCACAGCTGGAAAGCAAAGGTCTGGTGGCTCTGCGCTTCGTGGATAACTTCGGTAAAGTTACCGAAAATTATCCTGCGAACCCGAACGGCTCGCCGAACGGTATCACTGCGGTAACCAACGAAAGCGGTCGTGTCACTATTATGATGCCGCACCCAGAGCGCGTGTTCCGTACGGTGAGCAACTCTTGGCACCCGGCAGAGTGGGGCGAAGACAGCCCGTGGATGCGCATCTTCCGCAATGCACGTAAGCAGTTGGGCTAAGTTTATCCCTCTGTAATGAGAAGTCGCCTGCGGGCGACTTTTTTTTACCGACGAGATTAAGCATTTTGTTGCTGTCAGGGAGTGTCTAAAATTGGCGACAACAAAGGTTAATGAGTGTCGCTAAATGGTGACATATAACTCATTGATTTATAATATCTCGTTTTTTGCGTTTTTGAATCGTTGCTTATTAGCGACACTTTTATCAGACCAGCCGGTCCGCTTTTCCCTTATATCGCCTTACCTCGCCCGTATTACTCTGATAATTAGAGCTATTTCATTTTTGGCACGATAGTTGCTATACTAACTGCGTTGCTCATTCTCCTGTCTATGATTGCCCCGCATCGCGGTTGAGCTCATAAAATCTGAATGACGCACCAAACGGAGCCTGCCGTCCACCCAACCGATAATCGCTTGCTTTGCAACGTTATCAAGCATCGGACGCAACGTTGAGTTAGGCTCCACCTATTCTGCAAGCGATGCTGCGGCGTCGCTCTCACGGCAGGCCAAAAGGCCTGCCGTTTTCATATATCCACTTTCTTACCTACAGATACTTCGCTAGCATGCCTGCAGTTCACCTTGAAGGAAGCGCAGTTGTGAAGAAATGGCGTCTGTTTCCCCGGTCATTGCGGCAGTTGGTGCTGCTGGCATTTCTGCTGGTACTGTTACCGTTGCTGGTTTTGGCGTGGCAGGCCTGGGAAAGCCTCTCAGCACTGAGCGACCAGGCGGCGGATACCAATCGTAATACCTTTACCGATGTACGTCGTAGCGAAGCCATGGCGCGTACCGCGCTGGAGTTGGAGCGCAGCTATCGCCAGTACTGCGTATTAGGTGATGCCACGCTGCTGAAGTTGTATCAGACACAGTGGACACGTTACGGCCAAATGCTCACCAGCCATGCTGCCAGCTTGCCCGATCTTCCCTCCTTCAAAGTGCTACAGAATGCCCTGCCACAGTTGTCCAGCGTACAGTGCGACAATGGCAATCCCGTCGCCAGTGCAGCAACGGCGTTGGAGCATTTTTCTGATGCCAACACGCAAATGGTGCAGGCCACCCGAGAAGTGGTGTTCTCACGGGGATTACAACTACAACGTGAAATCGCCGATCGTGGACAGTTCTTTGGCTGGCAGGCGCTGATTCTTTTCCTGATTAGTTTGGTGTTGGTGCTGTTGTTCACTGGCATGATTATCGGCCCCGTCAAACGGGTTGAGCGCATGATAAATCGTTTAGGGCAGGGCAAGGCGCTGGGCGATAGCGTCAGCTTTCGTGGTCCGCGAGAAATCCGTTCTCTTGGGCAGCGCATTGTCTGGCTGAGCGAGCGTCTGAGCTGGCTGGAAGCACAACGACACGAATTTCTGCGCCACCTCTCGCACGAACTGAAAACTCCGCTTGCCAGCTTGCGTGAAGGCACGGAATTATTAGCCGACCAGGTGGCTGGGCCGCTCAATGCCGAACAGCAAGAAGTGGTAGCGATTCTTGATACCAGCAGTCGCCATTTACAGCGTCTCATTGAGCAACTGCTTGATTACAATCGCAAGCTGGCGGATGGTCCAATGGCGTTAGAAGCCGTGGCGCTGCCTGACATCATTAATTCAGTGGTTAAAATCCATTCGCTTCCTGCCAGTGCGCGTCAAATGACAACCCATGTTGATCTGCAGGTAGCACATTGCCTGGCGGAAGCTACGCTGCTGCAAAGGGTCATTGATAACCTATACTCGAACGCCGTGAACTACGGCAGCGAATCCGGTAACATCTGGCTGCAGAGCCAGCAGAAAGGCAACCAGGTGTGGATTGAGGTGGCTAATACGGGTACACCGATTCCGGTTGAAGAACAGGCGATGATCTTTGAACCCTTTTATCAGGGCAGCCAGCAGCGTAAAGGGCCTGTTAAAGGTAGCGGGCTGGGTTTAAGCATCGCTAAAGATTGCTTGCGCAGGATGCAAGGCGATTTGCAATTGGTGACGCGCAAGGATGCGGATGTCTGTTTTCGTATCATTTTGACTACCAGCGCCGGGAATGCCTGATTAATGAAACACGCTTTAGTAAAACTCTTTGGTTGCGCGTTGATGGTATTAGGCCTCAGTGCCTGTCAAACCCCCTCATCGAGCATCACCTTACATGATGGCAGCAACCTGGCTGAGCCAGAGGTGCGCCTGCCTGATTATCTGGCTACTGATTGCCAAAATCTCTGGAAGATTGCAACTCCAGCAGCGATGAGCAATCCACTCTACTGGCAGCGCGCGATAGATTGTGCCGAGCGTCTGTCTCCTGCTGAAGCACGTGCGGAAGCGCGCCGTTGGCCAGTACAAAACTGGGCCAGCGCTTTCAAACAAGGTATTTTACTGGCCAACGGCAACGTCACGCCCATTGAGCGCCGCCAATATTTGGATGCGTTGGACGGGTACAGCGCGAGCTACCCAACTTCAGTACGTCCTCTGTTACAGCTGTGGCGCAGCAACCAAGCGGCGCAGCTTGAACTCAGCAGCGAACGCAGCCGTTATGCCACATTGCAGCAAAATAACGATGCTGAACTCGATAGCTTGCGCCAGCAGCAGACTAAATTGCGTCAGTCGCTGGAGGACACCCAGCATAAACTTGAGCGTTTAACGGACATTGAACGCCAGCTGTCATCGCGTAAAGCCCCTGACAGCAGTGACGCATCGCACGGTGCCAGCGATGTACAAAGCGAGGATCAGTAACCATGAAACAATCCGCACGCTTACTGTTGGTCGATGACGACCCGGGTTTACTGAAACTGCTCGGTATGCGCCTGAGCAGCGAGGGTTATCAGGTAGCAACTGCCGCAAGCGGTTCAGAAGCACTGCGCCATCTGCAAAAAGAGAAAGCGGATTTAGTTATCAGCGATTTACGCATGGATGAAATGGATGGTCTGGCGCTGTTTGGTGAAATTCAGAAACGCCATGCCGGTTTACCGGTGATCATCCTGACCGCACATGGCTCCATTCCCGAAGCCGTATCGGCGACGCAGCAGGGCGTGTTCAGTTTCCTGACGAAACCGGTGGATCGTGATGCGTTATATAAAGCGATCGATGAAGCTTTGGCCCAGCGCGCTCCTGTCAGTGATGATGCCTGGCGCGAGGCGGTAGTGACGCGCAATCCACTGATGTTGCGCTTGCTTGAGCAGGCCCACATGGTGGCGCAATCCGATGTCAGTGTGCTGATTAACGGCCAAAGCGGAACAGGTAAAGAAGTGTTAGCCCAGGCGATTCATGCCGCCAGCCCGCGTGCAAAGAAAGCGTTTATCGCTATCAACTGTGGTGCGTTACCCGAGCAGTTGTTGGAATCGGAGCTGTTTGGTCATGCCAAAGGGGCTTTCACCGGAGCGGTCAGTGCGCGAGAGGGGCTGTTCCAGGCGGCAGAAGGGGGCACACTGTTCCTTGATGAAATTGGCGATATGCCGCAGGCGTTGCAGGTAAAGCTGTTGCGTGTCTTGCAGGAACGCAAAGTTCGTCCGCTGGGCAGTAATCGTGATGTTGATATCAACGTGCGTATCATCTCGGCTACCCACCGCGATCTGCCTAAAGCGATGGAGAAGAAGAGTTTTCGCGAAGATCTCTACTATCGACTTAACGTAGTGAATCTGAAGATCCCTGCCTTACACGAGCGTGCGGAAGATATTCCGTTGTTGGCGAATCATCTGTTGCGGCAGTCTGCTGAGCGGCATAAGCCTTTTGTACGCAGCTTCTCAGTCGATGCCATGAAACGGTTAGTAGGGGCAAGCTGGCCGGGTAATGTGCGCCAACTGGTCAACGTGATTGAGCAGTGTGTTGCACTCAGTACCTCTCCGGTGATCAGCGAGGCGCTGGTTGAACAAGCGCTGGCGGGTGAAAATACTGCATTGCCGACGTTTGTGGAGGCGCGTAATCAGTTTGAACTGAATTACCTGCGTAAATTACTGCAGATGACCAAAGGAAATGTCACTAACGCCGCGCGTCTGGCTGGACGTAACCGTACTGAATTCTATAAGCTGCTGTCACGCCATGAGCTAGACGCCAGCGAATTTAAAGAGTAGTTTGCTGCGGCATATTTATTCATCAATTGACTACCCTAAAGCATTCGAGTGGCAACAAGGCGGCAAATCCTAATCCCGATAGGCTTAGAGAGTGATTCGGGTGAAAGAGAGCAGCCAATGCACCTGCAACTTGAAGTAGGACGGGTATATACTCACTGTATCCGTCCATCATGGAGGGAGTGAAAAAAGGATCTGTCATGAAAAAGATCGATGCAATTATTAAACCATTCAAACTCGATGATGTTCGCGAAGCGTTAGCGGAAGTCGGCATCACCGGGATGACGGTAAGTGAAGTGAAGGGCTTTGGTCGTCAGAAAGGCCACACTGAGCTGTACCGCGGCGCGGAGTACATGGTCGATTTTCTGCCAAAAGTGAAAATCGAAATGGTCGTCGGTGACGATATCGTCGACACCTGCGTTGAAGCGATCATGAAAACTGCGCAGACCGGTAAAATCGGCGACGGCAAAATCTTCGTCTTTGATGTGGCGCGCGTTGTCCGTATTCGTACCGGTGAAGAGGACGAAGAGGCTATTTAAGCCCCTCCATCACCCGCTAAAAGCCTGCACTGCGCAGGCTTTTTTGTTTACAGCACTTTATGTGGGCCAAAGACTTCGTAGTGAATGCGATCGGCTGTGATACCCGCATCAGTCAACTGGCGCGCGATAAACTGCATAAATGCGAGTGGACCACATAGCCAGAATTGACGTTCGGGCTGATTTAATTCGCTCGAGACGCGAGCCAAATCCATCAATCCCTGCGCATCGTAACGGTCATTATCCGTGCTTTCCGGCTGGCGATACCAAATGTGGCTGCTGAAATGCGGCAAGCGTGAACCCAAATCTTTCACCTCTTTAGCAAAAGCATGCTGCGAACCATTTTCAGCGGCATGCAGCCAGTTAACCGCGCCAGCATGCTGCTGTTCGGCAAGGTTGGCTAGCATCGCCAACATAGGTGTTTGACCGACACCGGCGGAAATCAGGGTGACGGGGGTGGCGGGTTCGGTTTGTAGATAGAAATCACCGGCAGGCGCCGCACATTGGATAATATCACCCACTTTCGCGTTGGCGTGCAGCCAGCCAGAGACGCTGCCGTGTTTTTCGCGCTTCACCGCAATGCGGTAGGACTGACCATTCGGCACATGCGTCAGGGAATATTGGCGATGTTGGATATTTTCGTTTCCTGTTGGACGCAGGCTGACGGCCAGATATTGCCCCGCTAAGAAATCTGCCACGGGTTGACCGTCGTTGGGGACCAGTTCGAAGCTTTTGATCACTGAGCTTTCCGCGTGGATGGCGCGGATACGGAAATCACGCGGCCCACGCCAGCCACCGACTTTCTCTTCAGAGGCCTGATAAATCGCCTCTTCACGTTGAATGAACACCTCAGCCAGCACGCCGTAGGCTTTACCCCAAGCTTCAAGGACTTCATCACCGGGATTAAGCAGCTCTTGGATGGTCGCCAGCAGTGTTTCGCCCACAACCGCATACTGTGCAGGTTGAATATTCAGGCTGGTGTGCTTCTGCGCAATTTTCTCTACCGCGGGCAGCAACACTGCCAGATTTTCGAGGTTGCTGCCGTAGGCCACAATGGCATTGAACAGGGCTTCACGCTGATTGCCACTTCGCTGATTGTTCATGTTAAACACGTCTTTCAGCTCAGGATGTTGAGTCAATAAACGCTGATAAAAGTGGCCAGTGAGTTCAGGCCCAACCTGAGCAATGGCAGGCAATGACGATTTTACGGTAGCGATTGTTTGCGCATCGAGCATGGTGAATTCCTCACAGTGATTTTAAACATGTATTTTAAATGCATCTTATAATCGTTCACCTGGCGTGTAAATCCCCCGTTTTGTTTGCGGGTTAAGCGATAAAGCTGGAATCTGGCCCACAAACCTGAAAAATTTTCCCCTTCAGATTGAAGAAATATCCCGTTTTGCAGGCAGACAAAAAAGCGTAAAAAACCCGTTCCAGCGCCTTGCCAATCGTTTGCGTAAAAAGAGCGGATTGACGCTACCGTCACCTGGCAAAACCGTTTACACTGTTGGCCTTCGCCCCCTAGCCGGGGCCTAAACTGCCGTTAAAAAGTTAGCTAGTCAGGAGATGCCGGATGTTAAAGCGTGATATGAACATTGCCGATTATGATGCCGAGTTGTGGCAGGCTATGGAGCAAGAGAAGGTGCGTCAGGAAGAGCACATCGAACTGATTGCTTCTGAAAACTACACCAGCCCACGCGTTATGCAGGCGCAAGGTTCACAGCTCACCAACAAATACGCGGAAGGGTATCCGGGCAAACGCTACTACGGCGGATGTGAATATGTTGATATCGTTGAGCAGTTGGCTATCGACCGCGCTAAAGCGTTGTTCGGCGCTGACTTTGCTAACGTGCAACCGCACTCTGGTTCTCAGGCTAACTTCGCGGTTTACACTGCGCTGCTGCAGCCGGGTGACACCATTCTGGGTATGAACCTGGCGCACGGTGGTCACCTGACCCACGGTTCTCCGGTTAACCTGTCAGGCAAACTGTACAACGTTATCCCTTACGGCATCGATGAAACAGGCAAAATCAATTACGACGAACTGGCTGAGCTGGCAAAAACTCATAAGCCAAAAATGATCGTAGGCGGTTTCTCTGCCTATTCTGGCGTGTGTGACTGGGCAAAAATGCGTGAGATCGCAGATAGCGTTGGCGCATACCTGTTCGTTGATATGGCACACGTTGCCGGTCTGATCGCGGCGGATGTTTATCCAAACCCAGTCCCGCATGCGCACATCGTGACATCAACCACCCACAAAACCCTGGCGGGTCCACGTGGTGGCTTGATTCTGGCGAAAAACGGCGACGAAGATCTGTACAAAAAACTGAACTCTGCGGTGTTCCCAGGTGGTCAGGGTGGTCCGTTGATGCACGTGATCGCCGGCAAAGCCGTTGCTTTCAAAGAAGCGATGGAGCCAGAGTTCAAAGCTTACCAGCAGCAAGTCGCTAAAAACGCAAAAGCGATGGTTGAAGTACTGCTGGAGCGTGGCTACAACATCGTTTCAGGCGGTACCTATAACCACCTGTTCCTGATCGATCTGGTGAGCAAAAACCTGACCGGTAAAGAAGCCGATGCCGCACTGGGTCGTGCCAATATCACCGTGAACAAAAACAGCGTACCAAACGATCCTAAGAGCCCATTTGTGACCTCTGGTGTGCGTATTGGTACCCCAGCAGTTACCCGTCGTGGCTTCAAAGAAGCAGAAGTCCGCGAACTGGCTGGCTGGATTGCTGACGTGTTGGATAACATCAACGACGAAGCAACCATTGAGCGCACCAAGCAGAAAGTCCTCGACATCTGTGCGCGTCTGCCAGTTTATGCCTGATTGGGCTTAAATCTGATATGACAAAAAAGGATGGCGAAGGCCATCCTTTTTTTATGCGCGTGACCCGTCCTGAATAACGTTGACAAATTTCACGCGCACAAAGGAAGTTGTGCAGAACCAGCAAGTTAAATGCACAGATCGTGATGAGACGCACCTTGCTATTCCAGCGTCTTTAACCGCTTGCGATGCGAAGCCTGCCGCATAACAAAGGATATTCTCCGACCTTTCAATTCACTTTTGCTCAAGCCTCTGACAAAGTAGCGGCCCAACGGGCTGCGGGCGCAGCCGACATGCCTGCGGGAGGCAACATGACCATCGGATCGGCCAGATGGCTGGGACTCAGCTACTTCACCTATTTCTTCTGTTACGGCATCTATTTACCTTTTTGGAGCGTTTGGCTGAAGGGTATTGGCTTAGATGCGGAAAAAATCGGCCTGCTGCTCGGATGCGGTATGGTGGCACGATTCGTCGGCAGTTTGCTGATCGCCTCACAGGTAAAAAATCCCTCACAGTTGATTCTGGCGCTGCGTCTGTTGGCCTTGATGACGTGCTTATTTGCCTTAGGCTTCTGGTTTGGCGGACAGTGGCTATGGCTCTTGTTGGTGATGGTGGGCTTTAATCTGTTCTTCTCACCGCTGGTTCCCTTAAGCGATGCGCTAGCCGCAACCTGGACACAGCAAATCGGACTGGCCTATGGACCGGTGCGGTTATGGGGATCGCTGGCCTTTGTCATCAGCTCTGCGCTAACGGGGATGCTGGTCAGCGCATGGTCTTCGCAGGCGATTCTGACGCTATTGAGTGTCGGGGTATTGATCATGCTCAGCGGCATGATGCTGAAGCCAAAAACTCAGCCTCAGGGAGATGCACGGCAAGGGGCCAGGGGTGGGGGATGGTCTGCCTGGCGCGATTTGCTGCGAGAAAACGCCGTGTGGCGTTTCATGCTGTGTGTAACTTTGATGCAGGGTGCTCACGCAGCCTATTACAGCTTCAGTGCGATTTGGTGGCAGGAGGCGGGCTACTCCGCTTCGGTGATTGGCTATTTATGGTCGTTGGGGGTGGTCGCAGAAATCGTTATTTTTGCCCTCAGTCATCGTCTGTTCCGTCGCTGGAGCGCTCGCGACTTGCTGCTGCTTTCATGCTGCTGCGCGTTAGTGCGTTGGTTGATGCTGGGATCCAGCACCGCGCTGCCGCTGTTAATTGCTGCTCAGATTTTGCATTGTGGCAGCTTCACCGTATGCCATCTGGCGGCCATGCGCTTTATAGCCGCACGTAAGGGAGCAGAAGTGATTCGCTTGCAATCACTTTACTCTGCATTGGCGATGGGCGGCGGGATTGCGGTAATGACAATGATCTCCGGTGTGCTATTCACACACTTGCAGGGACATCTTTTCTGGGTGATGGCGCTGGTGGCACTTCCAGCACTGTTCCTGCGCCCGCGGGCTGCTTAAGCTTCTAACAACTGGCGAATACGCTGCTGCTGATGATAGCTGAGCGGCAGTTCAGCATGTATCAGTGGCGGTGAAAACAGCGGTAGGGACGTCGCGTAAGGTGTGATGACCAGCGCGACATCGCGCGGGGCACCTTCACGCTGGAAATGCCGCATGTCCTGATAGGTGATATTGATCGGCAATAGCGTCATCTCGCGGATCTGCTGCTCCAGCAATTGTTCCAGCGCAGCATCTGCGCCCGTTAACAGCAGCACCTGCTTTTCCTGCAGTGCGCTCTCTTGCATCAACCATGCACCAAACAGCACGGCCACTAAACTCACTTCCTCGGCACTGAATTGTGTGCCGAAGTCGCTGCTGAAGTGGTACAAAGCGCGCTCAGTGGTGCGCAGGAGACGTGGGTAAAGCCGCGCTACATCCAGCGCGACACTGTTATCAATGCCGATGGAAAAGTGGCTGCGATCAAGCGCCTGCGCCAGATGGGTAAACAGCTGTAATTTCAACTGATGCTGATTCTTGATGCGTGTTTGTGCCAACTGCTCGAAACGGGCAATCAGCGCTTCCACCGCCATCATTAACTTGTGGGCCTGCTCATCATCTTTGAGTTGCTGTCCATCTGGGGCGTGAATCAAGCTGAACAGCAGCGTCCAAAAGTCAGTTTCACTGACGTCTGGCACGATATGGCAGCGTTTCTGCCAGTGGTGAATCACATCATCCGCCGCGCCGCGTTCGATTTTCACTGCCAACCATGCGCGCTGCGCATCGCTGAAGAGAGCATTTTGGCGTTGGCACAGCGCATATTTCATAAAGATTTGCAGGAACAAGCGGTCACGCGGGCTGAAGTCGCGTGCCAGCTTAAGGCTACAGTGCTGAATCAGTGCCTGCAGATTGGTCTCATCCCACAGTGCTTTTTCGATATTGAGTACTTTAAGCCGTTGACGCAGCACCGGGGCAAAATGTTCGCAGACGAAATCCTGCGACAAGCGCAGCGCGCGTCGCAGCCAGTGGAGCAAGCAAAGCCGCCTGTCCAGTTCCGTCCCGTGTATGCGAAAGCTGCCATCGACCATCTGGTGTAGTTCCAGTTGATGGAAGCGCTGTATCTCATCACCGACATCCGCGATATCCTGTCGGGCAACGGCAGGATCAATGCCATTTAACTGGCAGAGTTTTTCAAGCGTTAGCGCGGGAGCG
>OBJT01000259.1_pt1 | contig 14045 bp, 13 predicted proteins | sample 1519861 | NCBI WGS metagenome assembly OBJT01 (sample SAMN02401118, study PRJEB22541) | soil metagenome, isolate JX
CAATCCCCTGCTCTACCGACTGAGCTATCCGGGCAACGGGGCGCATTAAACCTTACTCAGACCGCACCGTCAAACGCTTTTCAGCAAAAACATGCTGACTGCTGGCTTTTACAGCAACCTTCAGACCAACCGGTAAAAAATCTTCTGCAACTACTAACTTTAGTGGTGAATTTTTAACCGCAGCAGCCGATAACCGTGCTGACGACTAATACCAATAATAAGGTCCACCATGTTCAGCACAATTACATCGGGAATACTGTCACGCCTGGCGTGGCAGAAACGCGGCCATAGCAGTGCAACGCTCAACTCGTTGCAGGATGCGATTGCCATGGTCGAATTCACACCGGAAGGCCAGATTCTCACGGCCAATGCGCTTTTCCTGGAGCGTATGGGCTACACGCTGCCGGAGATTGTCGGCCAGCATCACAGCATCTTCTGTACTGAAGACCTGATTAACTCACCGCAATATCGTGATTTTTGGCGCCGTTTAAATCGTGGCGAAGGGTTCAGCGACAAATTCCTGCGCGTAGCCAAGAACAGCCGCCCAATCTGGCTGGAAGCCAACTATGTGCCGGTGCAGGATCGCAGCGGCCGGGTGATCAAAATCGTCAAGCTGGCGAGCGACATTACGGCGCGCATCATAGATGCACAGGAACAGCGCGCCATGACTGCCGCCATTGAACGCTCCATGGCCGTTATCGCCTTCAACCTTAAAGGCGAAGTGTTAATGGCAAACGACAACTTCCTGAAAACCATGGGCTATCGTGCCAATGAAGTGGCCGGTGTGCATCACAGCCAGTTTTGCCCTGCGGAGATGCGTAATAGCGAAGCGTATCGCCGCTTCTGGCACAAGCTGAATCAGGGCGAATATATCTCCGGTCAGTTTGAACGCGTCAACAAGCAGGGGCGCACCGTGTGGCTGCGTGCGACTTATAACCCAGTGTTTAACGAGGCAGGCGAGCTCTACAAAGTGGTGAAGTTCGCCACCGATGTCACCGCTCAGGTCGAGAAGAACCAGTTGGAGCGTGAAGCGGCGCAGCAGGCCTATCAGACGGCGCTGCAAACCAGCGAAAGCACCCGCCTCGGTGCGACGGTGATTGAGAACAGCGTGCAGACCATCAACGAACTGGCGGGCGAGCTGCACGGCATTTCCGGCGATATTAATAACTTGAGCGAGTCTTCCGATCGCATCGGCGCGATTGTCGCGAGCATTCGTCGCATCGCCGATCAAACCAACCTGTTAGCGCTGAATGCAGCGGTAGAAGCGGCACGCGCTGGTGAACATGGCCGCAGTTTTGCCGTGGTCGCCAATGAGGTACGCACGCTGGCCGCGAACATTAATCGCGCGACCACCGAGATCGAGAACAAGGTGCAGCAGAACCATATGTTGGCGGAAAAGGCGTTGAAAGGCATCGAATCGAACCTGAAACGTGCCGATCATGGCGTGGTACTCGCCAAAGAAGCGGGGGGCGTGATCTCTGAGATTCGCGATAGCTCTAGCGAAGTAGTGCGGGCGATCAGTCATGTGGCTGAAGCCTTGAAAGAAGAGTAATTTTTCCTCTTAGCTCTTCTTCTATTGCACTGCTGTGACATAAAACTGTCATGGCAGTGCAGTAATCTAGGATAATTCCTAACCAATGCCAGAATACTCCCATGCAGTTGCCTGATTTACGCGCAGGATTAGCCTCCTTGTCGAGCCGTTCCCGTGCGCGTTCGCTGTGCATTGAAGTGCCGTTTGTTAGTCCAGCCATGGACAACACCGCAGTCATGGCGTTGTTTACTGAACACAAAGACTTGATTGGCTTGCCGGTGGTGGAGAACGGTACTCCCTTTGGCATGATCAACCGTCATATTTTCCTGTCACAGATGACGCGCCCCTTCTTCCGCGAACTCTATGACCGTAAAAGCTGCATCGCCTTTATGGATAAAGAACCGCTGGTGATTGATGCCGATACCGAGCTTGATCAGGTGGCACAACAGGTGGTCGCCAGCGGCGATAAATCGGTTACTGACGGCTTTATCCTCACGGATCAAGGCCGCTACATCGGCATCGGTTTAGGTATCGACCTCATCCGTACCGTTTCCGATTTACAGGCTCAGCAGCATCAACAAATTTTGCAGAGCATCGATTATGCACGCGTGATTCAGGACGCCATGCTCGATCGCTCAAAGCAGCAAATGTCGCAGCAGCTCAACGACTGGTGCCTCTACTGGCAGCCACGCGATGGGGTGGGCGGCGATTATTATGCGTTCCATCAGGATGAACACGGCTGGTTGGCATTGATTGCCGACTGTACCGGCCACGGCATTCCGGGTGCCTTTATGACCGTGATCCTGCAATCGGCGTTGGAAAATGCCTTGCAGAAAAATCGTCGCGCACCGTCCGATCTGCTGCAATCACTCAATCGTCATATTAAGCAAACGCTCGGTCAGCTGAATGCCTCGCAGCAAACCTCATTATCCAATGACGGCTGTGATGCCATTGCGCTGCACCTTGATAAGCAACAGCATCAACTCACTTGGGCCAGCGCACGTATGCATGCGCTGTTGCACCCTGCCGCTGGCGATGCGGAATCGCTAAAGGCCGATCGCGTTGGCGTGGGTTATACCGACACCCCGCAGGATTACATCTGGCCACAGCAGCAGCGCACGCTCAATCCGGGCGACATGCTGCTGGTCATGACCGATGGCGTCACCGATCAGCCGGGCGGCGAACGACACATTATGTTTGGCAAAAAGCGCATTCAGACGCTGGTAACGCAATATCAAACCCTGCCGATGACCGAGTTGTCAGCGACCTTCGAGCGGGAATTTCTCAACTGGCAAGGCAACCAGCCGCGACGCGATGACGTCACTTGGTTTGGCTTCCGTTATTGAATGAGCACCCTATGAACTCAGGTTCAAGCCTTAGCCGCGTTCCGCCCGACAGCGTTGCGCTGCACTATACTGGCTTTTTCTCGCCGCAGAACATCACCGCCATGGGCGAGGTGATCAAGGTCTTTCTCGAGAATCAGCAGGCGCCGGTGAAAGTGCGTCGCCGCTTGTTCTCAAGCTTTGTTGAAATCGTACAGAACATCCTGCGTTACTCCCAGGATAGCCGCATCATGAGCCACGCCGAGCAGGATTTTCGCTTCGGCACCGTCACCCTGCACGTAGATGGCGACAACTACGTGTTGGAGAGCAGCAATCAGGTCGATGAAGTGGCCTGCGAACAACTGCGCTACTGGCTGGATTTGCTGCGCACCATGAGCAATGAAGAGATCAAACAGGCTTACCGAGTAGGTCTGCGTGCCGAGAGCCCTGCGACAAGCAAAGGGGCCAATATAGGATTACTGACGCTTGCACGAGATGTCAGTGAACCGCTGGAGTATGAACTGCGTCCGCTGGCTTCCAGTGGTTACGCCACGTTTTGGCTCAAAGCCACCATTCACCAGGATTGATTTTGTTATGCAAAACCTTGTTATTGCTGCCACAGAAAGCACCCCCGACGTCAATTTCGATTTCGAAACTGGCCAGTTTGCCCTGCGTGGAGAATCTTGGCCGGAGAATGCGGCGGCCTTCTATCGCCCACTGCTGGATGCGCTGGAAAGCTGGAAGCCTGAAAATGGCGGCCAGGTTGAAGTGAATATCGCCCTGCGCTATTTCAATAGTTCCAGCACCAAGATGCTGTTTAGCCTGTTCGATCTGTTCAACCAGTTGGCGCAAAACGGCCAGACGGTTGAGCTGAACTGGTTCTTCGACGAAGAAGATGATGTCTCAGAAGAGTTCGGCCAGGAACTGGCGCTCGACTTCACCGATCTGCAGGTCAATCTGCGAGCGGAATTGGTATCATGATGGACCTGAACGAGCTATTCCGCGAAGAGAGCGAAGTACTGACTCGTTCACAGGATGTTGCGGCGCAAGGCTCGCTCAGTGCGGAGGATTACCGTGATGCGCTGCAAATGGTGAACCGCCATTATCAGCGTTTGATGCGTGAGACCTATCGTATGATCTCACGCAGTGACCGCGCCGAACGTGAACTCAACCGCGTCAATGAACAGCTGCATCAGCTGGCGCAGGAGCTGGAGTACAAAGCCAGCCACGATCCCCTCACCGCTGTCTGGAACCGCGGTGCCATCATTCAGCGTATTACCAATACGTTGAGCAATGGCCCAGCGGCGCTGATCATTCTCGATATTGATCACTTCAAAAAGATCAACGATGAGTTCGGTCATCCGATGGGCGATAAGGTGATTTGCGGCCTGGTGTCACGTATCCAGACGCACTGCCCGGAAGATGCCAGCATTGGCCGTATCGGTGGTGAGGAGTTTACCGTGCTGCTGCCGCACTACCGTTTATCAGACGCGGTGATTGTCGCGGGCGCAATTCACGCTTCACTGAACGCCTCGCCATTAACGGTGCTGCCGGGTCAATTGGTGACGGCCAGCCTCGGCGTGAGCTATGGCAAGCCGGGTTCGGATTTCGAAACCCTGTATAACAATGCTGACGCCGCGCTATATGATGCGAAAAACCACGGTCGTAACCGGGTGTTTTTCCGCTAGACCACAGTGTTGCGACGCAAATTATTGCGCATGTAGCACCCTGTCAGGCTTGCGCGATCAACCGCACCGCTACGTTGGGTTCGGTCTCGCGCAAATTAGTTTTTCTGCGCCGTTTCCACCGGCGGCTCAGACGGTGGCGGCAGGAAGATGTGATCGAGAATATTGCGCATCAACGGTGCTGCCGTCACCCCTTCACTTCCCCCGTTTTCCAATATCAACGCCACTGCCACTTTCGGGTCATTAAACGGCGCGAAAGCAGTGTAGAAGATGTGGTCACGCAGGCGCGTGGGGATCATCTTGGCGTTATAGACCTGGTTCTGTTTCAAGCTAAAGACCTGCGAAGTCCCTGACTTGGCCGCGATGCCGTAAGGCGCAGTGTGGAAATACTTATAACCGGTGCCGTTTGGCGCATTGGCCATACCGAACATCGCGTGTCGCACCAGCGACCAGTACGGTGATTTTGGATCGCCAATCTGCGGCTGCGGGTCTTTTGGCTGGTAGAGCTGCTGCTCAGTGCCACGCTGTGATTTCTCCAGAAGGTGCGGATTGATCACCCGGCCATTGTTGAGCAGCGCCACCAGTGCTTTTACCATCTGAATCGGGGTGGCAATCCAGTAGCCTTGGCCGATCCCGACGGATACCGTATCACCCTGATACCACGTGTGTTTGTGCACTTTCTGCTTCCATTCACGGCTCGGCAGCAGCCCAGCATACTCTTCGTTGAGATCGATGCCGGTAGGTTTGCCATAGCCAAACTGGCTCAGCATGGTATGAATGCGGTCGATGCCCATCATAAATGCCACCTGATAGAAGAAGCTGTCCGCTGACTCCTCAATCGCTTTGGTGACATCCAGGGTGCCATGCCCCGTTTTTTTCCAGTCACGATATTTACGATCGGTACCCGGCAGCGTCCAGGTTGGCGCGCCGAAAATAGTAAAGCTGGGCGTGATGACCTTCGTCAGCAGCGCGGACATTGCCATATAGGGTTTGACCGTCGAAGCCGGTGGATACAGGCCCTGTGTGACGCGGTTAATCAGTGGCAGATTTTTATCTGCCAGCAATGTCTTGTAAGCCTTGTAGCTGATGCCTTTCACAAACGGGTTAGGATCATAACTGGGTGCGGAAACCATCGCCAACACGCTACCGTCGCGCGGATCTTCAATCAGGGCAGCGGCGCGTTGTCCAACCAGTTGGCTCTCAACATACTGTTGCAGATGCAGATCCAGCGTCAGATAGACGTTCTGACCCGCAACCGGCGGCACCTCTTTCAGCACGCGCACGATGCGGCCGTGGTTGTCCACTTCCACTTCCTGATAACCGGTTTTACCGTGCAGAATTGATTCGTAATAGCCTTCAATGCCCTGCTTGCCGATGTTGTGGTCAGCCGCGTAGTTTTCACCGACGCCTTCCGCGTTCAGACGCTTGAAGTCGTTGTCATTGATCTTTGAAACATAGCCCACCACGTGCGCCAAATCGGCACCATACGGATATTCGCGGTCTTGATAGGTATCAATGCTGACGCCGGTAAAACGGAACTGGTTAACGGAAAAACGCGCCACCTGCTCATCGGTCAGTTCGCTTTTCAGCTCAACCGGTTTATAACGGCTGTTCTGTTTCAGTTCGTGCTCGAAGGTTTCGATCTCTTCCGGGGTCAGATCCACAATCGGGGTCAGCTCTTTGAGCGTCTCCTGCATATTGTCGATCTTGTACGGCGTGATGAGGATGTCGTACCAGGTGACGTTGCGCACCAGCGGAATGCCGTTGCGATCGTAGATCAACCCACGCGTTGGGGCGATGGGGATCATTTTGATGTCGTTTTCATTGGATCGCGTCTGGTAATAGCTGTGCTGATCCACCTGAATACGATACAGGTTCACGCCAAGAATGATGAAGCAGATGACAACCAGGGCAAAGGCGACAAGCGCACGGCGGACAAACAGTTTTTCTTCAGCTTCGAAATTACGAAAATTCATCAGGGGGCTTAATCTCTTTATTATCACGCTAATGATAAGCAGAGATGGCTTTAGAGCCAGCAGGAAGATGCACAAGCTTGGCTAAAAGTGTGTCAGATGTTTACGAAGAAGGGGTCAGGTCGACCTGAAGGGTATCGATGATTTCGTATGGTGACGAATAAGGTCGCCATAATGACGACCCTGCACGCTGGTGCGTTCGTAGGGTGCGCATTGATACGCACCGAACGAAACGGGCGGGATTAATCTCCCAGCAGCACCGACTCCAACGCGATCTTGATCATATCGTTGAAGGTGGTCTGGCGCTCAGCAGCGGTGGTCTGCTCGTGAGTACGGATGTGATCCGACACGGTGCAGATGGTCAGCGCTTTAGCACCGAATTCCGCTGCCACACCGTAAATACCGGCCGCTTCCATTTCCACGCCCAGAATGCCGTACTTCTCCATCACATCGAACATCTGCGGATCTGGCGTATAGAACAGATCGGCGGAGAAGATGTTGCCCACGCGCGCATCCACACCCAGTGCTTTTGCCGCATCAACCGCATTACGCACCATGTCGAAATCGGCAATTGCTGCGAAGTCGTGATCCTTGAAACGCATACGGTTCACTTTGGAATCGGTGCAGGCACCCAGACCAATCACCACATCACGCAGTTTCACATCTGCACGTACCGCACCGCAGGAACCCACACGGATGATTTTCTTCACGCCAAAATCAGTGATCAGCTCTTTGGTGTAGATCGAGCAAGATGGAATGCCCATGCCGTGGCCCATCACTGAGATTTTGCGGCCTTTGTAAGTCCCGGTATAACCCAGCATGCCGCGCACGTTGTTCACTTCGACTGCATCTTCCAGGAAGGTTTCAGCAATGTGCTTAGCGCGTAGGGGATCGCCTGGCATCAGTACGACGTCCGCGAAATCACCCATTTCTGCATTAATATGAGGCGTTGCCATGGTTATTTTCCTTATTAAAATTGGTGGGCTGTTTTACAGCAGGCTTTTACCGTAGTCCATGCTGGACAGGCCAAAATACTTCGCAATGGTCTGGCCGATATCCGCGAAGGTATCGCGGTAACCCAGCGAGCCCGGCTTCACTTTCGGGCCATAAATCAAAATCGGAATGTGCTCGCGCGTGTGCTCAGTGCCGTGCCAGCTTGGATCGCAGCCGTGGTCAGCGGTGAGGATCAAAATGTCACCCTCTTTCACCAATTCCATCAGCTCCGGCAAGCGGCGGTCGAAGAACTCCAGTCCACCGGCATAACCCGCGATATCGCGACGATGGCCCCAGGTGGAGTCAAAATCAACGAAGTTAGTGAACACGATGGCGTTGTCCGGCGCCTTTTTCATCTGCTCGATAGTGGCATTGAACAGCGCATCCAGCCCGGTGGCTTTCACCTTCTGGGTAATGCCCTGCTCGGCATAGATATCCGCGATTTTACCCACAGAGATCACTTCACCGCCCTTCTCATCCACCAGCTTTTTCAGCATGGTTGGGGCAGGTGGTTCCACCGCCAGATCGTGGCGGTTGCCGGTACGCTCGAAGTTGCCCGCTTTGTCACCGACAAACGGACGCGCGATAACACGGCCAATGTTGTAGCCGCCGTTGGTCAGCTCTTCACGTGCGATTTCACATAGCTCGTACAGACGATCCAGACCAAAGGTCTCTTCGTGACAGGCAATCTGGAACACCGAGTCCGCCGAGGTGTAGAAAATCGGCTTACCGGATTTCATGTGTTCTTCGCCCAGTTGGTCGAGGATCACCGTACCCGAAGAGTGGCAGTTGCCGAGATAACCCGGCAGGTTGGCGCGTTTCACCAGCACGTCGAGCAGCTCCTGCGGGAAGCTGTTCTCTTTGTCGCTGAAGTAGCCCCAGTCAAACAGTACCGGCACGCCGGCGATTTCCCAGTGGCCTGACGGCGTATCTTTACCGGATGACAACTCGCTAGCGTAAGCGTAGGCACCAATGATTTCGGCGTTGGCGTCGAGGCCCGGCGGGAAACGCCCCGTAGAGAGTTCAGCCGCTTTACCCAGGCCGAGCGCGGTCAGGTTTGGCAGATGCAGCGGGCCTTCGCGACCTTCATTGGCACGGCCTTCGAAGCACGCTTCAGCGATATGGCCAAGCGTATCCGATCCTTCATCACCGAATTTATCGGCGTCTTTGCTGGAGCCGATCCCAAAGGAGTCGAGAACCATAATAAAAGCACGTTTCATGCAAGTCTCCTGCGCAATGGCGCGATGACAAGTCAAAAAAAAGCGATCAGATCAGTATACCCGAACGGCCGCTGCCTGGCACGAAGAAGCGTTACTCGCTGACGCGGCGATACACCACCGGCGTTTCCGCAGGCGCGCTGTCGCTCAGGGTGATGGCGGCTTTGACTGCTTCTGCCGCCTGCTGCCACTGCGCTTCAGACGCGGCATGAATCACCGCCAGCGGGCGCTGCGCATCAACCTGGGTGCCGAGCGTGGTCATGTCGCTCAAGCCTACGCTGTAATCAATGCTGTCGCTGGCGCGCTGACGGCCACCGCCAAGCGACACCACCGCCATGCCCAGCGCACGCGTGTCCATGGCGCTGACGATGCCAGACCGATCGGCGTACACCGCTTTGCTCAGCGTTGGTGCGGGCAGATAGCTGTCCATGCGCTCGATAAAATCAACCGGGCCATTCTGTGCCGCCACCATGCGCGCGAAGACCTCCGCCGCTTTGCCGTTATCCAGTACGTTTTGCAGTTTCTGACGCGCTTCGGCATCGTTTTCTGCCAGCTTGCCGGAGATCAGCATTTCCGAACACAGCGCCATGGTCACTTCCAGCAGGCGTGGATTACGCGCCTCACCGGTCAGGAACTGCACCGCTTCACGTACTTCCAAGGCATTGCCAGCGGTAGAGGCCAGCACCTGATTCATGTCGGTGAGCAGCGCGGTGGTTTTGCAGCCTGCGCCGTTCGCCACGCCCACAATCGCCTGTGCCAGGTTTTCTGAGGCTTCGAAGGTGGGCATAAAAGCACCAGAACCGACTTTCACATCCATCACCAGTGCATCCAATCCTTCCGCCAGTTTCTTGGCAAGGATCGAGGCGGTGATCAGCGGGATCGAGTCAACGGTGGCAGTGATGTCACGCGTGGCGTAGAAACGCTTGTCAGCAGGTGCCAGCGAGTTGGTCTGGCCGATAATGGCGATACCGACATCTTTAATGATCTGACGGAAGCGGTCGTCGCTTGGGAAGATATCGAACCCAGGGATGGCTTCCAGTTTATCCAACGTACCGCCGGTATGGCCGAGGCCGCGCCCGGAGATCATCGGCACAAAGCCACCGCAGGCGGCGACCATCGGGCCGAGCATCAGCGAGGTCACATCGCCCACGCCACCCGTCGAGTGTTTGTCCACAATCGGGCCGTTGAGGTTCAGCGACTGCCAGTTGAGCACGGTGCCGGAATCACGCATCGCCATGGTCAGCGCAACACGTTCATCCAGGTTCATATCGTGGAAATAGATAGTCATTGCCAGCGCGGCAATCTGACCTTCAGATACGCTGTTGTCGCGCACACCATTGATGAAGAAACGGATTTCCGCTTCGCTCAGTGGCAGGCCGTCGCGTTTTTTTCGAATAATTTCTTGTGGCAGGAACAAGGTTGCCTCCCCGGAGAATGCTGTGAAAACGGCCAGGTGCGCATGAATGCGCACCCTACAAAACCGCATCGAACAATGTAGGGGCGCCATTGATGGCGACCCTGAGGCTGGGATCAGTAACCCGCTTTGCTGGTTGCTGTTGCGTGGCCCAGCGTATTCAGCAGGCTGGCCAGCAGGCTTGATGCACCAAAGCGGAAATGGCGCGCATCGGCCCAGCCTTCGCCCAGAATGTCATCCGCCAGCTTCAGATAGATCGCCGCGTCCTCGGCCGTGCGCACGCCGCCCGCAGGTTTAAAGCCCACCTGCTGCTGTACGCCTTTATCGTGAATCACCTGCATCATGATTGCCGCCACTTCTGGCGTCGCGTTCACCGGTACTTTGCCGGTTGAGGTTTTGATGAAGTCCGCACCGGCATCAATCGCGATTTCAGACGCTGCGCGGATCAGAGCTTCTTCTTTCAGCTCACCGGTTTCAATGATCACTTTCAGCAGAACATTGGCCGCAGCGCAGGCTTCTTTACAGGCTTTCACCAGCTCAAAGCCAATATCACGGTTGCCAGCAATCAGAGCGCGGTACGGGAACACCACGTCCACTTCATCAGCACCGTAAGCAATTGCCGCACGGGTTTCTGCCAACGCGATCTCAACGTCATCGTTGCCGTGCGGGAAGTTGGTGACGGTCGCAATCTGAATGTCTGGCGTACCCTGCTCGCGCAGTGCTTTACGCGCTGCCGGGATGAAACGTGGGTAGATGCAGATGGCAGCCGTATTGCCCGCTGGCGATTTCGCCTGGCGGCACAGTGCGATCACCTTCTCATCGGTGTCATCTTCATTCAGGGTGGTTAAATCCATCAATTGCAGGGCGCGTTGTGCGGCAGCTTTAAGATCGGTCATGATGTTCTCCAAAAGGTAACCGGCAGGCCATGCCACCGGATAATGTGATAATTCTAACAATCCTTACGCGATAAAATTGGATCATCCGTCACACGATGAAAGAAAAATCGTCATGTAAATACAGTATTATAGTGACATTAATCACATATAATCGCTGTTAAACCCGTTTCATCCGCAATGATGTTTGTGAATATTATCACAAAAAATGACGAAGAAGTGTATCAACGATGTTATTACTGTAGTCAGTTCGGGCCACAGCAGTGGAAAATCCAGAATCTGTCGGGAGGGGTTCAGGCAGGCAGCGCGAACAGGCTCAGGCTGTTATGCCAAAGTGCATCGGCAATGATTTCAGGCGGTTCGTTACGTATCTGGCATAACACATCAAACACGTTGCGTGCTCGTTCTGGGCGATTAGGCTGGCCCTGAAAACCTTGCAACGGCATATCCGGCGCGTCGGTTTCCAGTAACAACGATGCCAGCGGCAAATTGGCGATGGTGTTGCGGGTTTTACTGGCGCGTTCATAGGTGATGGTCCCGCCGACACCAATCGCATAACCGAGTTGGATAAAGCGTTCAGCCTGCTGTTGGCTTCCGGCAAAACCGTGCACCACGCCTCGGCGCGGTAAGTTGTGGCGGCGCAGGTGCAGCGCCAACTGATCGTGTGTACGCCGCGAATGCAGGATAACAGGCAAATCATACTGCTTCGCCAGCTTCAGCTGCGCATCCAGCAAGCGTGTCTGTTTACCAAACTGCGCATCATTCATATAGAGATCGAGGCCGATCTCGCCGATCGCCACCCGTTTCGGATCCGGCATTTGCAGCCAGCGCTCCAGATCCCCCAAATGTGCATCGTTATGCTCAGCGATATTGATCGGATGTAAACCCAGCGCGGCATACAGCGCATCATGCTGCTGTGCTAGCTGGCTGACGCGTTCGAATCGGCTGGCGTCCACGCTCGGAACAATAATGCGTTCAACACCTGACTGTGCAGCCAACGCGATGCTGCCGGCTGCGTCATCGACAAACGGTGGGAAATCGAAATGGCAGTGGGTGTCGATAAATCTCATGCCAGCGATCCTGCGTCAAAGTCTGCATCGTTATCCGCCAGCAGCGGCGTATGTACCGGGCGATTGTCTGGGGCATTAGCGACCGCAGCAGGCGGTGTCACACGCAACAATGGCTCGGCGTCACTCAGCCATTGACCGAGCGTGGCGAGGAAATAGCGACCACTACGACGCCCTAGATGGTAATCCTGATTGAGCGAAGCCAAACGGCTGCCCAGCGCCATACTCGCTAGCGGTTTTGGCGGATAAATTTCAATGATGCGCAGATCGTCCGGCGGCTGATCGATGAACTGCTGAATTTCCCGGTAGCTCTCTTCGTGATGATGCAGAATATTGATCATCGGCTGGAGTGCGCTGTCACTCAGCCAGCGTTCCATGCGCTTGAACCACTTGGGTGTATATGACATCTGCGACGGCACCGTGCGGATCACCACAATGGTATCTGCGCCACGCCGTGCCGCTTCGCGTACCGGGATGGCGTCACTGATGCCGCCATCCAAATAGCTGACGCCGTTCATCTCCACACCGCTGCGGTAAAAGCCCGGAATAGCGCTGGAAGCTTTGATGATGTCATGCCAGGTGGCATTAGTTGGATTGAAATACTCGGCCGAGTAATCGTCGCCGCGACAGGCGCACATATAAAACTCACTGCCCTTAGCAAACAATCCTTCAGCCGTATTGAGGGCCAACGGGAACTCTTGTTTAGTGATATCCACCAGCCAGTCGAGATCGATCAGATGACCACCGCGTACGAAGCGCAGCGGATCAAAAAACAGTTTGCTGGTGGTATAACGCGTAATCACACGGCGCGCATAGCCAGGCTGCGAGCAAACAAAAGCCGAGAGGTTTTGTGCCCCTGCCGAGGTGCCTAACATCAGTTGAAAGGGATTAAAGCCAGCGCGTTGAAACTCATCAAGCACGCCTGCGGTGAAGATACCGCGTTGACCGCCGCCTTCACAAACCAAGGCGATTTTATTGGATTTAAACGGGGTGAGCGCTAAAGGCTCAAAGGTGTCCAGCGACACCGGGATGCGTATTCCCAATGGAAGTCCCTCAGTTTTCCTGCTCTGAGGGAGCCGCCGTTAGCAGCATCCCGGAGAACCAGTCATTGTCTTTCCCTGACCCATTGCTTCATGCAATTGGCGCGGCTGACTATTATGCCGCAAATGACGGTTCTCCGCTTTAAGTGACTCGCGGGTTAGCGTTGTGTTAACGCAATCAGTCAGGGTCGTTTGCGCCCGGTAAACAGGCTTACGAGGAACAGAATAATACCGACGATGAAGACAATTTTAGCTGCCCATGCTGCCGTACCCGCCAGACCGCCGAAACCTAATGCTGCAGCAATCAGAGCGATGACCAGAAAGATAATACCCCAACGAAACATAAGCCTCTCCTTTACCATGTGAAAATCGAACTGCTTATACACATATCACTGTTTTTATTACGATTCGGCACCATAATGGTGCCGATCGGCTTGCGTTAAGATTTCACCTTCAGGTCATTCTTCACGCTTTTGACGCCTTCAATGGCTTTGGCGATCTTCTCAGCACGATCAGACTGTGCCTGAGTCGCCACGTTCCCTGATAACTGCACCACGCCGTCGTTGGTTTCCACCTTCACGTTGCGCGATGGCACAATGTCATCTGCTAAAAGCTTAGCTTTGATTTCACTGGTTGTTGCGGTATCACCCGCATAACCTTTCAGTGATGTTTCTTTGCTGTCTTTAACGTGCAGTTTGTCACTGACGGATTTCACACCCTCAACTTTTTGCACCAGCGCAACGGCTTTTTCCGCCTGATCCTGTGAAGCGACAAAGCCGCTCAGCGTGACCACGCCCTGATGGGTTTTTACTGAGATATCCGTACTTTTAATCGCTTCATCATCCACCAGCGCCGCTTTGGCTTTGGCAGTGATGCCGCTGTCATCCATAAAACCATCGACTTTTTTCAT
>OBJT01000260.1_pt1 | contig 14035 bp, 16 predicted proteins | sample 1519861 | NCBI WGS metagenome assembly OBJT01 (sample SAMN02401118, study PRJEB22541) | soil metagenome, isolate JX
GTTGTTTTAAGATGCCATCAATTACAATATTTTATGTTTTAATCGATACGTTTTAAAAAAAGACTAGGACTTTAAAATGAGCTCTCAAATTATAACTCGTGAAATTGAATATACCGCTCCAGATGGTCAACGCTTAATTGGTTATTTTGCAACACCACATACAGATCAGCCGATTGCAGGTGTCATTGTTGCACCTGAATGGTGGGGTCGTAACGAATATACTGAACAACGCGCACGTGAGCTTGCAGAACATGGTTTTGCTGCCTTAGCAATCGATATGTATGGTGATAAAAAAGTCACCACTGCTGTACCGCAAGCCTCAGAGTGGATGAATCAGACCTTTGAACAACCAGATACCATCGTCAATCGTGCGAAAGCGGGGTTAGCAACCTTAGCAGCTCAACCCGAAGTCAATGCCGAAAAACTAGCAGCTATTGGCTTTTGCTATGGTGGTAAGGTTGTACTTGATTTAGCTCGCTCTGGTGCAGATATCAAAGCAGTTGCCACCTTCCATGCCGTATTAGCAACAAGTACACCAGCACAAAAAGATCAGATCAAAGCTGAGATTTTAGTTTTACATGGTGAGCTTGATAGCATGGTCACCTTAGATAACGTCGCGAGTTTCCGTCAAGAAATGCATGATGCTGAGGTCAGCCATGAAGTCATCATTTTCGAAGATGCTAAACATGGATTCAGCAATCCTCTCGCGGATGAACGTGCGAAGGCGAATAATGTTGACCTCGGTTATAATGCAGAAGCAGAACGCCAAGGCCTTGAAGCCATGTATGAGTTGTTAGATAAGCATTTAAAGTGATTAAAAAAACTATCTCTAAAATCCATAAATATGGAATTAAATGAATATCTCGTTTGTTTAATTCCTAACAATTTCGACTAGTCCAAGGCGACAAGGATGTCGCCTTTGCACAAGCAAATATGAATAAGGATTGAATAACAAATTTGTTTGTATGCAGCAACTCCTCTCTGCTTTTCCGCTATACTAGCCCTCTGCTTTTGATTGTTCTGATTCATGTCTGATTTTTCATTTTCTGATGCACTGCTCGCTTGGTACGACCAACATGGTCGTCATGATCTGCCTTGGCAAATTGCAGATGATCCTTATAAAGTCTGGGTATCAGAAATCATGTTGCAGCAGACACAAGTCAAAACGGTATTGCAATATTTTGATCGTTTTATCGAACGCTTTCCTACCGTACAAGACTTAGGACAAGCCAGTTGGGATGACGTTGCACCTTATTGGGCAGGACTTGGGTATTACGCAAGAGCAAGAAACCTACATAAAGCAGCAGGTATCGTCAGTCAGCGAGGCAAATTCCCTGAAATATTAGAACAATGGATTGAACTTCCAGGAATTGGACGTTCCACAGCTGGCGCACTGATGTCACTCGGCTTACGTCAATATGGCGTCATTATGGATGGCAACGTTAAACGTGTTTTAGCACGTTTTTTTGCGATTGAAGATGATCTATCTAAACCACAACATGAACGTGCTTTATGGCAAATTGCAGAGGATCTATGCCCTCAACAACGTAATCATGACTACACACAAGCCATCATGGATTTAGGTGCGACTGTTTGCACGCCCAAAAAGCCATTATGTTTATATTGTCCAATGCAACAACACTGTCAGGCCTATCAACAAGGATTAGAACAAGAGCTTCCATTTAAGAAAGCTAAAAAGCCTGTTCCGATTAAAACAGCCCATGTTTTGCTCATACAATCAGGCGATCAATGGCTATGGCAGCAAAGAGAAGCACAAGGTTTGTGGGGAGGATTATACTGCCTACCCATTATTGAGCAAGCAACCGAATTACAACAGATTGAGCAACACTTTAAACTACAAGCTCAAGTATCATCATTGCAGATTAGCCATAGCTTTACCCACTTTACATGGTTGCTAGACGGAAAAGTGTTCCACGTGGAACATGACCAAAAAGAACAACTCAGTATTGAGTTGAATGGTCACTGGCTTAGCCCAGATCAAGCCATAGCCAAAGGGATTCCTACTGCAATGAAGAAAATGATCAAGGCCGCAGATGCCTAAATAAGATTAAGTCATTATGAGTGTTAGCGCTGTGTTTAGTCGTTCCAACTTTCTATAAAAATGCAAGGAGCCAGTATGTATCATTCAATCCGCTATGCCCTTCTCGGTGTATTGACGATCTTACTCTCAGCATGTGCCAGCACACCTCAAAAACCAACACCGCTACCAAATACCCAAGTCAACAAACTACAAAATATGCGCCTCGATAGCCGATTACCAATACCGGTCAAAGGTGTCAGTCGAAGTGCGTTGAGCGACACGTGGGGAGCTGCTCGTAGCCAAGGTCGTCGTCACGAAGGAATTGACATCATGGCAGCACGAGGAACGAAGGTGTATAGTGCAACTGACGGGCTCGTCGCAGACTTACGCAACAACAATCTGGGTGGAAAAGTGGTCTGGATTTTGGGGCCATCAGGATCATGGCACTACTATGCACATCTAGATCGTCATAAACGTGGGCTCAATGTCGGTGATTATGTTCGCAAAGGCGAGCACATTGGATATGTGGGAAATACAGGCAATGCACGCCATACAGCTCCACATCTACACTATGGTATTTATTTAAATGGCAAAGGGCGTGGCGCAGTCAATCCATTCCCTTATTTACGTTAGGAACACACAATGTCAGAAGCATTGATTGAACGACTGGTTGAATTTGCAGAGTCAGGGAATCAGCAAAAAATCATTCTCAATGGAACCAGTTATCAAGGCTGGATCATGGAGATTACCGAAGATGCACTGCTAATCAGTACAGGTTTTGCAGATAAATCAGGTAAAGACTTTTGGCTAAAGTTTAATGATTTGGATAGTGCCACACTGTATTATTGGGATAATCATAGTGATGCGTGGGTTGAATTCAAACTCTAAAATTCACAGTATCAGGAGCAACAGATATGACGATTCAACGCTGTGGTTGGTGCTCTAACGACCCTTTGTATATAGCTTACCATGATGAAGAATGGGGCAAGGCTGAACATGATGAAGCACGTTTATTTGAAATGCTTTGCCTTGAAGGTCAACAAGCTGGCTTATCATGGATTACTGTTCTAAAAAAACGTGAATGTTATCGTACTCATTTCTTTCAATATCCAGTTGCACACATCGCAGCGCTCACCGATGATCAACTAGAAAATAAGCTCAATGATTCAGGGTTAATCCGTCATATCGGTAAACTCAAAGCCATTCGAGACAATGCGATCGCATGGCAAAAACTCAAAGATGAAGTTCAAGATGTTTCAGCTTGGTTTTGGAACTTCGTCAATCATCAAGCACCAAACAACGATGTGATCAATTATCGTGAAGCACCCGCCCAAACTGAAATCAGTCAAATACTTTCCAAAACATTAAAAAAGCGTGGTTTCAAATTTGTTGGGCCAACCACCTGCTATGCCTTCATGCAAGCGGTAGGTATGGTCAATGACCATGAAAACCATTGTCATTTTAAATAAAACGATCCCCTCCAAAGGAGTCCTTTCATGAGCAATAATCAAATTCGCGCTTATGCAGCGATGCAAGCAGGTGAACAGCTGGTTCCTTACCAATTTGATGCAGGTGAATTACAAGCCCATCAGGTGGAAGTCAAAGTTGAATACTGTGGTTTATGTCATTCTGATCTTTCAGTCATCAACAATGATTGGCGTTCTTCAACCTACCCTGTCATTGCTGGTCACGAAATCATTGGCACAATCACGGCGCTCGGCACGGAAGCAAAGGGGCTCAAACTGGGTCAACGTGTTGGGATCGGTTGGACAGCTGAAAGTTGCCAAGCATGTGATCCGTGTATTGGAGGCAATCAGGTGCTCTGTACAGGTGAAAACGTGGCGACCATCGTGGGTCATGCGGGGGGCTTTGCAGAAAAAGTACGGGCTGGTTGGCAATGGGTTATTCCTCTACCCGATGATTTAGCGCCTGAAAGTGCGGGTCCACTCCTTTGTGGTGGGATTACCGTGTTTGATCCATTACTTAAACATAAAATCCAAGCCACACATCATGTCGGTGTGATTGGTATTGGTGGCTTAGGTCATATCGCAATTAAACTGCTCAAAGCTTGGGGTTGTGAAATCACCGCGTTTAGTTCTAATCCAGAAAAAACGGAAGAACTTAAAGCAATGGGCGCAGATCATGTCGTGAATAGTCGTGATGCTCAAGCGATTAAAGCACAACGTGGTAAGTTTGATTTATTATTAAGTACGGTCAATGTCACACTGAATTGGCAAGCCTATTTGAGCACCCTTGCACCCCATGGCAGTCTCCATTTCTTAGGTCTTACTTTAGAGCCAGTTCCTGTTTCAGTCGGTGCGCTCATTGATGGTGCCAAATCTGTCACAGGCTCTCCAACAGGTTCTCCTTTGGCATTACGTCAGCTTTTAAAGTTTGCTGCACGTAAAAATATTGCACCACAAATTGAACTATATCCTATGTCACAACTTAATGAAGCCATTGAGCGACTTCATTCTGGTCAAGCCCGTTATCGAATTGTTCTCAAAGCTGACTTTGATTAGGCTGAAGGCGAGTCTAAGCTTTTTTTCACCCAATCCGCCAATTGCTGAATCGCTTGGCGGATTTCTTGTGTAAAAGCATGCCCCGCATTTAAACGGATAAAATGCCGATAGCGCTGATCTTCACCAAATACTTCACCCGGTACAATATTGATACCTTGAGCTTGTGCGAGATAATATAGATCAAGCCCTGTGATCGTGTCAGGCAGCTGCATCCATAAAGCATAGCCTCCTTGTGATTGACTTAATGCAATCGGAATCCCCTGAAAAGTTTCTAAAATACACGCACGATACTGTTCCACCTGCTGCATGAGCTTGGGTCTTAATTGATCTAAATGTTCTCTATAACCACGACTATAGATAAAATCAGCCAAACCAAGCTGTAAAGGCGTATTCACACCAACGTTATTTGCCAATAATTGGGGGCGTAAGGATTCAAGTTGTTGCCCCAAACAGAACCAACCAACTCGATAAGCACTGGATAATGACTTTGAAACTGATGCACACCAGACCACATAGCCCTGTTGGTCCCAATAACGAATCGGTAATGGGCGTTCCTTCTGGAAACTACACTCCGCATAAATATCATCTTCAATAATGAAACATTGATACTGCTGCGCCAGTTCAGCAATCCGTTGTTTCTGCTGGTTACTGAGACAATATCCTAACGGATTTTGAAAGTTTGCCGTCAATAAACACAGTTTGGCACTGCCCTGCTGCATAAAATGCTCTAAGCGTTCCAGATCTATTCCCTGATGGTCTGCGGGGATTTCAATAATTTTACGTTTTAAACTGGCCAGCATTTGTAGCTGACCATTAAAGGTCGGGGTCGGAATCAGAATACTATCGCCCTCTTTGCTCATTTGCTGAATCAGTAGCGAAATCGCAGGCAAACAGCCATTGGTAATAAAAATATCCTCTGCCGCAATATAAATCCCATCCTCACGCCAATGATCCGCAAGCGCCTGTCTCAACACGTGATGCCCTTGTTTATTGCAATACAGAAAATCTTCAGGCTGGCAATGCTTCAACGCCCGTTGCAAAGAACGGCGCAACCCATCAACAGGAATGAGATGAGGTGAAAGTTGTATTGCCCCGAGTGGTGTCAAATGGCTTTGAATGGAGGCAGTTTGAATTTGATTTTGTAGATCCAAATTGGAAACTTGTCGTGGCATCGATTCAAACTGAGGACTGTCAGGAGCAGGACTTTGATACTGTCTAGAGCTGACAAAATAACCTGACTTGGCTTTGACATAAATCAGCCCTTTTGCTTCCAACAACTCATAGCATTGTTGTGCCGTACTCAAACTGATCTCTTGCTGACGTGCAAACTCACGTAAAGAGCTGAGCTTCTGCTGTGGTTGCAGCTCATGGTGATAAATCTTATGTGCCAACTGTTCGGCGAGACGCTGATATTGAAAAGTCATTCTGTACTGCTTTTTTATAAATTTTTGTATCTGTATTGGTTTATACAACACTATTAAGCTATAAAAATCAACTACAGGAGGATAAGGCAATGAAAAATAAACTCTTATTTATAGTATGTAGCGTCCTATTTACTGGCTGCCAATTTACCGACCAGACCGTTTATCAACAGCAACAGATCTGTAAAAGACTTGCTGAGGGGTATTTAACCACTCAAAACCAACAAATGTATGAGTTTTGGAAACTTGAACAAAGCCCAACACAAGGGCAGCAACATACAATCAAGTTGACCTATAAAAAACCCAATGAGAATGGACTGATTTTATCAGGCCTGCTTTTGCCAACTGTTGAACTTGAATGTACTTTAGAACAGCAACAGATTATGGTGTCGGTCATTCAGGCAGCAGGTAAACAGGTTCGTGTTTTAGAGGTTCAACTACCTGATGCAACTAACGACATACCGAGAAACCTTGTTCAAGTTGCTCAGTCAAAAATTCGATAAATAGGCGGACTCGTTTGGGTAAATGTTCTTGTTGATAATAAACCGCATGGATGCGTTGATAAGAATGTTCGATTTGGTCTTCAAACAAAGCCACCAAGCGACCCTCTTCTAAATCTTTCCAGATTTCAAACTCAGATAATCGGGCGATACCTAAACCACGTAAACATAATTGTCGTACCGTTTCTCCACTCGACGCTTTAATACTCGATTGCGCCACAAAGTATTCACCATCGACTATTATCGGCCATTTATTGATATAAAGTGGACGAGTAAAACCAATCACATCATGCATCACCAGTTGTTGCGGATGTTGTGGCGTACCACGCTGAGTAAGATATGCAGGGCTAGCAACAAGATATAAACGGCTTTGACACACCAATTTGGCATGCAAACTTGAATCATGCAACTCACCGAAACGAAACGCGACATCGGTTTTATGTTCAAGTAAATCAATCACCTGATCATTACTATTTAACTCAATCTCGATATTTGGGTAGCGTTGATGAAATAACTGCATTAACGGTGCAATCACATGCAAGATAAAGGGTACGGCTGAGTCTACTCGAATGATGCCAGACGTATCCTGATCAGATCGAAGTAAGGCTTCTTCGGCTGCGTTGAGATCATTGAGAATTTTACGCGCGTGATTTAAAAACTGTTGGCCTTCCTGCGTTAATTTTAATTTCCGCGTCGTACGCTCGAGTAAAGTAACATCTAATTTTGATTCTAAACGACTGAGCGAACGACTGAGTCCGGATGCAGTTTGTCCTAACCGCTCTGCTGCAGCAACAAAAGAACCTGTATCGACAATGCTAATAAAAGCCAGTAGTTCTTCAATACTTGATTTCATAGCGGATCATTATTGATATTGAGTCAACTATATTTTGCAAATTCATCTATTTTTTAGCAACAATAATCGTCGCACAATCACATCATCAACAAAATAGGCTCAATCGAGCACAACAAGATGAGGTGAAGCATGCATATCCCACAATTTGGTTTAGGTACTTTCCGTCTTAAAGATCAAGTGGTGATTGATTCTGTTAAAACGGCGTTGGAAGTCGGTTATCGTGCAATTGATACAGCACAAATTTATGAGAATGAAGCTGCAGTCGGACAAGCGATTGCCGAAAGTGGTGTTGCACGCCAAGATTTATTTTTAACCACAAAAATTTGGGTTGATCACTTTGCAGAAGATAAATTGATCCCAAGCTTAAAAGACAGCTTACAGAAACTTCGCACTGATGCGGTTGACCTTACCTTGATTCACTGGCCCGCACCACAATTGGGTGTATCCATTCCAGCAGTGATGCAGTTGCTATTAGAAGCAAAACAACAAGGTTTGACCCAGCAAATAGGGATCTCGAACTTTAATATTGCCTTAACCCAGCAAGCGATTGACACCATTGGTGCCGAACACATCGCGACCAATCAAATTGAATTAAGTCCTTATCTACAAAATCTGAAGCTTGCGAATTATCTAACTCAGCAAGATATTGATGTGACTTCTTACATGACGCTTGCCTATGGCAAAGTCCTGAATGATCCAACCTTGCTTGAAATCGCAACACAACATCAAGCAACCACCGCACAAGTTGCATTGGCTTGGGCTTTACAGCAGGGTTATGCCGTGATCCCTTCTTCAACCAAACGTGAAAATTTAATCAGTAACTTAAAAGCACAAGATCTAACGCTGAGTTCTGAAGAAATGCAATTGATTGCTCAGCTTGAACGTAATGGTCGTGAAGTCAATCCTGAACAATGGGCACCTGAATGGGATCAATAATATGAACCGTCACGTTCATTTTACTTTGCTCGCGCTAGCGATTGGGGCATTCGCAATAGGTACAACCGAATTCTCCCCTATGGGACTATTGCCTAATATTGCCAACGATCTAGAGGTATCCATCCCCAGTGCAGGTCTACTCATCACAGGTTATGCATTAGGTGTCATGATAGGTGCTCCAATCATGACACTCTGGTTTGGTGGCTATGCGCGCCGCAATGCACTCATTCTGTTAATGGCGATTTTTACCATTGGAAATCTTATAGCAGCCTTTGCACCCAGCTATATGAGTTTAATGGGGGCGCGGTTGATTACCAGCTTGAACCACGGTGCATTTTTTGGAATTGGATCAGTGGTTGCCGCTAGTGTCGTTCCTGCAAATAAACAAGCCAGTGCGGTTGCAAGTATGTTTATGGGGCTGACCATTGCAAATATCGGCGGTGTACCACTTGCCACATGGGTTGGACAGAATATTGGTTGGCGCATGTCATTTCTTGCGATTTCAGCGCTCGGTCTGATTACCATGCTGGCGCTGTGGAAAGCCCTACCCGTCGGTTCGGTCGGGCAAAAGCCCAATATAAAAATGGAACTGAAAGTCCTCACCCGTTTACCTGTGGTATTAGCACTGCTCACCACTGTATTCGGGGCTTCAGCAATGTTTACTCTCTACACTTACATTGCCCCGAGCTTGGTCGAATTTACCCATGCGTCACCGAGCTTTATCACCATGATGTTGGTCTTGATTGGAATTGGTTTCTCTCTTGGCAATCATTTTGGAGGAAAATTTGCAGATGTATCGATGAATAAAACGCTGATCGGATTCTTAGGATTACTGATTGGCTTAATGGTGATTTTCCCAATCTTGGCTCAAACACAGTTAGGGGCAGCGATTGGTTTAGTACTTTGGGGTACTGCAGCTTTTGCAATCGTACCACCGCTTCAAATGCGTGTGATGTCTGTTGCACGAGAGGCTTCTGGACTCGCTTCCTCAGTCAATATCGGCGCATTTAACTTGGGCAACGCCATCGGTGCAGCAGCAGGAGGTGCCGTCTTAAGTTTGGGTTTAAATTATGCTGCAGTTTCAATGATTGGAGCAGTACTAGCTGCGATTGGATTAGTTTTAGTTTTCATCCAAATAAAGTTAGCCACTAAACCCAATACGCCGTATCAACAGTGTTCTCAAACTTAAACAAGTAAAAGCCTGATGTAAAATCAGGCTTTTTGTTATGATTATTTTAGCAAATCCGGTAATGTCGGTTGCTTATATAAAGGGTTTTGTACTTCTTTTTTCATTTTCATCAGCATCTGATAAGGCTGCTGTTGTACAAACATATTCACAAAACTTAATGGAATTGCACCTGCTGGATCAGCATAACCACGGGTTGAAACTTTCACTTTGTTGTCAGCCACTTTTTGGAAAGTCCAATCCCCTTCATAACGACTCAAACGAATAATATCGGGTTGCACTGGATAATCATGCTTAATTGCCTGATTTTTGATACTAATACTGCCATCCCCATTCTTATTCATTTTTCCTTTAATCACCACATCACGATCTTTTAGCGGAAATGGAAAATCCAAAACCATATATAAGATGAACTCACCTTTTTGATCGTCTCGTGATAACAATTGCACTTTGCCTACGTAGGGTACCCATTGTGGTGTGCGTTCAACATCCAATACCACAGCCACAGCACGTTCTAATGGCACATCAAAAGTGGTTTCTGCTTTGTATTGAATGACTGGATTATTTTCTGTTTGATAGGTCCAAACTTTAATGTCATTACGGTGTAAACTGAGTTTAGGCGCTGTTGCAGCACTGGCGACTAGACTCGCGGTACTAAGTAACGCAGCAAGAACGATATATTTTTTTTTCATGTCATGCTCAATTCTTTTCATCATTACTCGAGCTTGTATCGCCTAAAGATCGACATTACAAGCTCTTTTATCACGTAATATTTAAGGTTTTATACTTCAATTTCATTAAACCCCAAAACATCCTTCATATCATATTTTTGAGCTTTGCGTCCTACTACCCATGCAGCAGCACGTACCGCACCTGAAGCAAAGTTCATACGATTTGTGGCTTTGTGTGTCACTTCAACACGCTCACCCTCACCAATAAACATCACCGTATGCTCACCCACGATATCACCACCACGAATGGTTTCAAAGCCAATCGTTTGACGATCACGAGGTCCTGTATAACCTTCACGGCCATAAACCGCTACTTCTTTTAAGTTACGACCTAAAGTATCCGCAATCGCCTCACCCATCATAAAGGCTGTCCCTGAGGGTGCATCTACTTTGTGACGATGGTGCGCTTCAATGATTTCGATATCAACCGTATCACCGAATACCTTTGCAGCCAACTCAAGTAATTTAATTGATACATTTACACCAACTGAATAATTTGCAGCATATACGACTGGGGTATGTGTTGCAGTTTCATCTAAAAATGCCTTTTGCTCATCCGACATGCCTGTGGTCCCAATCACCATCGCCACACCGGCTTCACGACAAAGCTTTAAATGCTGTTCAGTCGCAACAGGTGCGGTAAAGTCAATCACCACATCACAGTCTTTCAGCACTTCACTCAAACTTCCCACAACTTTGACACCGATGTTGCCAATGCCTGCAAGCTCACCCGCATCTGCACCAACCAAGCTGCTTTCAGGACGCTCTACTGCTGCGGCAAGTTGATAGCCAGCCTGTTGTACTGCTTGAATCAGAATACGCCCCATGCGTCCGCCTGCACCCAAGATCCCAATGCGTGGAGAAGTTGACATAATATTTCCCAGTCTTTTATTTAAACAATCCTGCTACTATAGCAAAACTCTCACATTCCGCTAAAAAATTCCCATAAAAAAACCTGCCGAAGCAGGTTTTTTTGTTGATGCCGATTAATCAAATAGGCGATCAAAGAATGATTTTTTCTTTGGCGACGATGCATGACCATCTCCATCCAAAGATGCTTGTAATTCTTTTAATAACTCACGCTGACGGCTGGTTAAGTTCACAGGCGTTTCAATAACGATACGACATAGTAAATCACCAACCATGCTACTACGTACTGGACGGACACCTTTACCACGTAAGCGGAACAGTTTACCTGTTTGCGTACCTTCAGGAATCTTCAAGCTGACACGCCCTTCAAGCGTTGGAATTTCAATTTCTTTACCTAAAGCAGCATCGGCAATACTAACAGGCACATCCATATAAAGATCTGCACCATCACGCTGGAAGATTTCGTGTTCACGCACCACGACTTCTACATATAAATCACCAGACTGACCATCACGAATCGCCTCACCTTTACCGGTTAAGCGTACGCGATCTCCATTATCCACACCCGCTGGAATGGTGACTTCAAGTGTTTGTTGACGGTCTGCTACCCCTGAACCATGACAGGTATTACATGGGTTCTTAATGATTTTTCCTTGTCCACGACAAGTACTACAGGTTTGCTGAACCGAGAAGAAACCCTGTTGCATACGGATTTGACCCGTACCGTGACATGTACGACAGGTTTCAACGTCATTTGGATTTTTCGAACCTTTACCATCACAGGTTTCGCATGGTGCAGGTGCAGTAAAGGTAATGGTCTTTTTCACCCCTTTTACCGCTTCTTCGAGCGTCAGTTCCATCACATAGCGGAGATCTGAACCACGACGTTGACGTTGTTGTTGACGACCGCCACCACCGAAAGCACCACCGAAAATATCTCCAAACTGGCTAAAAATATCTTCTGCGCTAAAACCGCCACCGAAGCCACCGCCGCCACCAAAGCCGCCTTCAAAAGCACTGTGCCCAGCACGATCGTACATACTACGCTTTTCGCTATCGGAAAGTACTTCGTATGCTTCCGATGCTTCTTTGAATTTTTCTTCTGCTTCAGCGTTGTCAGGATTTCGATCTGGATGATACTTCATCGCCAACTTACGATAGGCTTTCTTGATCTCATCATCACTTGCGGTTTTCGAAACGCCTAAAACCTCATAATAATCACGTTTAGCCATGGTTGGCGATGCTCCTCACGGAATTTATTTAAATCTAAAAAAACATAAAATAGGCTCTGCTGGCATTTTATTTATAAAAGCCAACAGAGCCTTAATAAGGACGATCTTATCTATTTACAAGGGTAATTCCGATAAAAAAACAATAAATTTAGAAAACTGCCTTGTTTCTAAAATACTTAGCGATGCCTTTTAACCACGCATTGAGTAAAAATAGCCATGCAATTGCACTAAATACCACACCAGCAACCGTCAAGGCAGTTACCCAAAGTGTGCTGTCCCATGCAAAGAAGAACAATGGAATAAACCACAAAGCAGCAAAAAAAGCCATTATGATGAATAACAGCACATTACGCATAATCCAGAGCGCGTGCGCATGAATCCATACCTCTGCATCATCCACAACAGCAACTTTTCGCGCTAATACATAAGCGAAGGCCGCAAATACGATTGTAAACAATGCAAGAAACATGAACACGTAAGAAATCGCCACGTAACGGCGATGCTGCTCAACCTTGTCTTGCCCCATGCTTGATATCACCTCATTCATCACATTTTGCCAAATCGACTATGCAATGGGATTCCATTATTTTTTAATATTAAAATATAGGTGCTACTATATTGAAATTTTCAATATTTCGCACCTCTATTCGCAAAAAAATTATGTGCTAGGTGTTGCTTTCTTAACCTTAAACCATGTTGCATAGAGTGCAGGAAGGAAAAATAAGGTGAGTAATGTTGCAACAATCAATCCCCCCATAATCGCCACCGCCATCGGCCCGAAGAAAATACTGCGGGAAAGCGGAATCATTGCTAACACTGCGGCAAGTGCGGTTAACACAATTGGACGAAAACGACGCATAGTTGCATCGATCACTGCATCCCAAGCTGCTTGTCCTGCTCGAATATCCTGTTCAATTTGGTCAATCAGAATCAGCGAGTTACGCATAATCATACCAGACAGCGCAATTGTTCCTAGCATGGCCACAAAACCAAATGGTTTATTGAACAATAATAAGAACGCGACAACTCCGATTAAACCCAGAGGAGCTGTCAGCAATACAATCGTTGCTCGAGACATGCTACGAAGTTGGATCATTAACAACGTCATCACCACGACTAAGAATAATGGCATACCGGCATTGACAGAGCTCTGACCTCGTGCCGACTCTTCAACTGTTCCACCCACTTCGAGTAGATAACCACTTGGAAGATCCTCACGCAAAGTTTGCATCTGATCCGCCAATTGTTGAACCACGGTGGCTGGTTGAAGTTGTGTGCGGATATCTGCTCTCACAGTAATGGTGGGTAAACGGTTACGATGCCAAATCAATCCTTCTTCAAAACGTGACTCAATTTGTGCAATTTGTGCCAATGGTACCGTCGTCCCTTTACTGGTCGGTACAGCTAAACTGGCTAAAGAAGCAACTTCAGCACGTTCCGTCTCATCACCACGTAAACGGATTTCAATCAATTCACGTTTTTCACGATACTGATTCATGACAGCCCCAGTCACCGAAGCATTGAGGAAGTTTGCCAGATCAACACTAGACACGCCCATTTGACGGGCACGATCCTGATCAATTTCAATCGCAATGATTTTGCTTGGTTCGCCCCAATCCAGATGTACATTGGTGGTGTTCGGATCTTCACTCAGGACTTTCGCCACTTTCTGTGCCCATTGACGTACAGTTGCTAAATCCTCACCTGAAACTCGATATTGCAATGGATACCCCACAGGTGGAC
>OBJT01000261.1_pt1 | contig 14025 bp, 14 predicted proteins | sample 1519861 | NCBI WGS metagenome assembly OBJT01 (sample SAMN02401118, study PRJEB22541) | soil metagenome, isolate JX
GGGTACTGTTAAATGGTTCAACAACGCCAAGGGCTTCGGCTTTATCTGTCCGATTGGCGGCGGCGACGATATCTTCGCACACTACTCCACGATTCAGATGGAGGGATACAGAACGCTGAAGGCCGGCCAGCAGGTTCAGTTCGATGTCCATGAAGGGCCTAAAGGCAATCACGCCAGCTTGATTGTGCCCTGTGAAGCCACGCAAGTTGCTTGACGCGCGTGCATCTTCATTCATTCTGACCACTCCCGAAAAAAAATGCCAGCCGCAGATGCTGGCATTTTTCTTTTGCGAATTATCCCGTGCTTTTAGTCCGCCCGTCCCCGAGCCAGCCACATCACGCGCGCAAACAATTGATCCAGCAACGGCGGTATCGCCTGCGGACCACGCTCTGCTGCTGCCATCGCAACGGCAATCGCTAGCTCTGGCTTCGAGCTGTGATGAATCGCTTTGGTGATAATACGCCGGGCATTCATGGGCACGTTTAACGGCAGGTGCGCAGTCTGGTGATAAACATCGCTAAACCCGTGCTTATAGAGAAAATGCTCAATGTCAGGTGCCGGGAATTGCGTGAGGTGATCGGCCTCCTGCTCATGATCCTGAAGCTGACTGCGCGCGCTAGCCGCATATTTGGCACCCGCTTCGTCCCCATCGGTGAGCACGTGCCAGGCAATGCCCATACGCCGGGCAAATTTCAGTAATGGCTTTAGCCCGGATTGGGCAAACTCAATCACTTTGACGCCTTCGGCCGCGAAGTGATAGCCACGCTGCCGCGCCAGTTCATTGATAATCCACACTTCCGTTTCCCCTTCCACCAGCAGCCAACAGCGGGCAAACAGCGCTGAAGGACGGTTAACCCGGATGTGGAAACCAATACGACGACTCTCCTCCGCGCTCAACCCTTCCGGCCCAATACGCCAGGCGGCTACCCTGGTCGGTTCGCGCACCAGTCTGCAAATATTCTCTAACGGCACTTGTGATAACAGCTCACCCGAATTGGTCGTGGTGATTTTTTGTAGCGGCATCAGCTCCAGCAAATTCCAGGCGACGGACAACATAATCGGGTGCAAGCGTGTTTCTGGGTCTTCCACCAACAGCAAGGGATGTGCGCCCGCAGGCAATGCCTCATTGCCATGTGCCTGAATCAGCAGTGAGAACATACGCAGCAAAATAACCTGACGGCTGCGCGATTCCGTACCCGCTATCAGATGATTGAGTTTATCCAGCGAACGCCAGCCCTGGCTGCCGTCGCGCGTTTCAGGCGCCACACGCGCCGCACTACTGCCCGGTTGCTGCACGAGAAAATAGTGTTCCAGCAGTTGCTGCATGGTGTGCAGGCCCTGACGCAATAAATCATCACTCAGGTTCTGTGGGCTCACGACCAAATCACGCGTCAGCTTCTCGACCTCCTGCGTCAACTCACTCAGGGTAGAGGCACGACGGTCGGCGTCAGTTTCACTGTGCCGTCCACGGCGACCAAAGCGCGCATCACGCAGGCGCAAAACCGGATAGTAGGCCCGCAAATGTGCCAGTGCGGCTTCCGTCCCCTCCATCGGTAGCACATCGCCACTTTGATCGATAAAGCGCCAGGTGGTTTTCACCCCGTGATCGTTGCGTCGGGCGCGCGTACTAAAGCTAATAAAGCGCCCGTGTTCGTCACGCTGCCAAAAGGGTTGAAATACCGCTTCGTCATCATCGCCTTGCGCGCGAAAACGAAACACCAGTTGCAGTTGACGTAGGCGCGCCTCAAGGTCGCCGGGGGGAAAGTGAAAGTCGTGCTCAGTAAACTGGTAGGGTTCAGCAGCAGGCGCCAGCAATAACGTGAGCGCATCCAGTAAGCTTGATTTACCCCAGGCATTTTCACCAATCAGTAAATTGGTGTCGGTGAGCGGCAATGAGAGCCGATTGATGCCACGAAAACCGCGAATATCGATATGTTCCAGAAACATCATGCCATTCCTTGAGTGCTTTGCCTGAGCATGGTCTGCCGCGTTAGGTTGGTCAAGTTATCGAGCCGGGAAAAGGTTTACACTTCAAATGTTTTCCGCTAGCGTTCGCCCTCTTCCCATGGATGGACATCTAATATGTATGGTTTATTGATCATTTTGTTGCCGCTGATTGCCGGTTATCTTTTGCATGTGACGCGTGCCAGCCTGCTACGCCGCGTTTCTCAGATGCTCAGTGCATTGGTGTACATCATTCTGTTTTTTATGGGCACCAGCCTGGCGTTTCTCGATAACCTCAGCAGTAATTTGCTCGCCATCTTCCATATCGCTTTTATCAGTATGCTGTGTATTCTTGCCTGTTCACTGTTGGCCTTATGGCTGCTCGAGCGACGTGTTCCCTGGCATCACCCACACAAGCAGCAAGCCTTGCCCTCTCGCCTGCATATGGCGCTCGAATCGCTCAAACTCTGTGGTTCGGTGTTAGGTGGTTTCCTACTCGGCTTAAGCCAGTGGTCATTGCTACGCCATGCCTCCACCGTGAGTGAGTACGCATTAATGTTAATGCTGTTTCTGGTGGGCATTCAGCTTCGTAGCAGCGGCATGACACTACGCCAAATCACCCTGAATCGTCGCGGCATGTTGGTCGCTGCCGTGTCGCTGTGCAGTGCGCTGATCGGCGGCATACTGGCCGCGCTGTGGCTTGGTCTGCCGGTTAAAACCGGTTTGGCGCTGGCGAGCGGCTTCGGTTGGTATTCACTTTCCGGCATTCTAATGACCGAATCTTTTGGTCCGGTGATCGGTAGCGCGGCCTTCTTTAACGATCTGCTACGTGAGTTAATCACGATCATGTTGATTCCGGTGCTGATTAGCCGTCAACGTAGCATGACGCTGGGATTGAGCGGTGCCACGTCAATGGATTTCACCCTGCCCATTCTGCAACGCACCGGTGGCATGGAAATTGTGCCAGCCGCGATTGTGCACGGCTTCATCATGAGTTTACTGGCGCCGATCCTTATCGCGCTGTTCTCAGCCTGACAGCACAGCGCATTTTTTCACGGCTGCGCATAAAATCCTTCGTCTAAGCTTTCTGACTGACACGTTTCCGCCATCGGGATGGATGGCCAACACCAGAAAGGAGCGAACGATGAAACAAACAGTGGCGGCACTGCTGGCCAAAACACTTGAGAGTGCGGGCGTCAAACGCATCTGGGGCGTAACGGGTGACTCCCTCAACGGGCTCAGCGACAGCCTTAATCGCATGGGTACCATCGAATGGATGCCCACGCGCCATGAAGAGGTTGCCGCTTTCGCCGCCGGGGCCGAGGCGCAAATTAGCGGTGAGCTGGCAGTCTGTGCTGGCTCCTGCGGCCCCGGTAACCTGCATCTGATTAATGGTCTCTTCGATTGTCATCGTAATCACGTACCTGTGTTGGCGATTGCCGCGCACATTCCTTCCAGCGAAATCGGCAGCGGTTACTTCCAGGAAACCCATCCACAAGAGCTGTTCCGTGAATGCAGCCACTATTGCGAACTGGTTTCCAATCCTGAACAGTTGCCGCAGGTATTAGGGATTGCGATGCGCAAGGCCATTCTCAATCGTGGCGTCTCGGTGATTGTCCTGCCTGGCGATATCGCGCTGAAACCCGCACCGGAAAGCGCACGCAGCGAATGGTATCCGCCTCAGCTCCCTCATATTGTGCCGTCGGCCAGCGAAATTGCGCGTCTGGCTGAAACCCTCAATGGCGCGCAAAATATTACATTGATGTGTGGCAGTGGTTGCGCGGGTGCGCATGCAGAAGTCGTGAAGCTGGCGGAAATGCTGAAAGCACCTGTGGTCCACGCCATGCGCGGCAAAGAACATATCGAGTACGACAACCCTTACGATGTCGGCATGACAGGTCTAATCGGCTTTTCGTCCGGCTATCACGCCATGATGAACGCAGACACACTGGTGCTGTTAGGTACTCAATTCCCCTATCGTCCGTTCTATCCTGCGGACGCCAAAATTATCCAAATTGATATTAATCCTGGCAGCCTGGGTGCCCACAGCCATGTGGATATGGCGCTGGTGGGCGACATCAAAGCCACCTTGCAGGCGTTACAACCTCAACTGAGCCGCAAAAGCGATCGTCATCATCTTGATAGTGCACTGGAGCACTATGTGGATGCGCGCAAAGGGCTGGATGAGCTGGCAACCGCTAACGATAAACAGGCCATTCATCCGCAATATCTGGCACAACAAATCAGTCACTATGCCGCCGATGATGCCATTTTTACCTGCGATGTCGGCACGCCAACGGTATGGGCGGCCCGTTATTTGAAAATGAACGGCAAACGCCGCCTGCTCGGTTCGTTTAACCACGGTTCGATGGCCAACGCCATGCCCCAGGCGCTGGGCGCACAAGCGATTGATAAGCAGCGCCAAGTGGTCGCACTGTGTGGCGATGGTGGGTTTAGCATGCTGATGGGGGATTTTATCTCGGTTGCGCAGCTGAAATTGCCGGTAAAACTGGTGATCTTCAATAACAGCGTATTGGGTTTTGTGGCCATGGAGATGAAAGCAGGCGGTTACCTGACCGATGGGACCGATTTGGAAAACCCTGACTTCGCCGCTATTGCTGCTGCCTGTGGAATTAAGGGTATCCGCGTGGAGAAAGCCTCAGACCTGAATGGTGCGTTAGAACAGGCGTTTGCCCATGATGGTCCGGTGTTGGTGGATGTCATCACCGCCAAAGAGGAACTGTCGATGCCGCCACAGATCAAGGCAGAGCAAGCCAAGGGGTTCAGCCTGTATATGCTGCGCGCGATCCTGAACGGTCGCGGAGATGAGATCGTGGAACTGGCGAAAACTAACTGGCTGAGGTAAAACGGATAACCCTGCCAGATTAATAACAACGCGGGCGCTATGCCCGCTTTTTTGTTTCAGGAGAGCGATGTGATCGATTTACGCAGTGATACCGTAACCCGCCCAAGTGCCGCCATGCTGGATGCGATGATGGCCGCCGAAACTGGCGATGATGTCTATCGCGATGATCCCACCGTTAATGCGCTGGAAATCGAAGCCGCGCGCCTCAGCGGTAAAGCCGCTGCGCTGTTCTTCCCGACCGGTACGCAAGCGAACTTAGTGGCACTGCTGTGTCACTGCCAGCGTGGTGACGAATACATCGTGGGTCAGCAGGCGCACAACTACAAATACGAAGCAGGCGGTGCAGCGGTGCTGGGTAGCATCCAACCCCAACCCATTTCGCACGCTGAAGATGGCTCGCTGCCGTTGGCTGATATTATTGCCGCCATCAAACCGGATGATCTGCACTTTGCCCGCACACGCCTGCTAAGCCTGGAAAACACCCATCACGGGAAAGTGCTGTCGCAACGCTATCTGGAACAGGCATGGAATTTAACCCGCGAGCGTAAACTGGCGCTGCACATCGATGGCGCGCGTATTTTTAACGCCGTCGTCGCGCAGAATATTGAGCTGAAGGATATCGCACGTTTTTGCGACTCGCTGACCATCTGCCTGTCGAAAGGGCTCGGCACCCCGGTGGGATCGCTGCTGTGCGGTGACGAGGCCTATATCGAGCAAGCGCGCCGCTGGCGCAAAATGACCGGCGGTGGCATGCGCCAGGCCGGGATTTTGGCAGCTGCAGGTCTATACGCACTAAAAAACAACGTGGCGCGTTTAAAAGAGGACCACGATAATGCGGCATGGCTGGGTGAGCAACTGAGTGCGATTGGCGTCGAAGTCCTGAACCAGCACACCAATATGCTGTTTGTGAAGGTGCCCGCCGAACAGGTTGAAGCGTTGAAGAGCTGGATGCAATCAGGCGATGTTTTGATCAGCGTGGGGCCGGTAACGCGTATTGTCACGCACCTTGATGTCAGCCGTCAGGATCTGCAACGCTTAGTCGCACACTGGCAAGCGTTCCAACAGTAGTCACTTGGCGGCGCGTTACTGCGCCGCCCCATATTTCGCCAGCAGAGCACGGGCAATCGCCAGCGTTTCTGCATCGGCGATGCCGCGATAATCCCGCGCACGGAAGTGCATCTGAAACGCCGCAATTAACTTACGTTGCATTTGCGGGGTATTCGCTGAATTGACGTCGTAACCGTAGCGCTGCAGTGCATCCAGCAGTTCGGCCTGATCGGCGGGCTCATCTGCCGCGTGTCCATCGAGATAGCGCTGCACGGTGGCGTGATCGGGCCATGCGCCCAGCCCTTGTTCGGCCAATTGCTGCCACGGGAATAGTGGGCCGGGATCCTGTTTACGCTGCGGCGCGACATCGCTGTGCCCCACCACATTTTCAGGCGTGATGGCATAACGCTGCGTGATATCTTTCACCAGCGCTACCAGCACGCTGATTTGTGCCGGCGTAAAAGGCTGCCACTCTACTCCCGTAAGGGTACGCGTGTAGCCGCGATTGACGATCTCGATGCCAACGGACGTATCATTAATACGGGTTGCCCCGCGCCAAAAACTGGGCCCGGCATGCCATGCCAGTTGGCTCTCTGGCACCAGTTGCCAAATCACACCCTGCCCGTTTTTCTGCGCAGGTTGTTGTGGAATCAGATAATGGGCGCTCACCTCACGGTCTGTTAGCGTCGCCAAAGAGGAAGGGAGATCTTCAGCGGTGTAGTGGATCACCACCACTTTTATGCGAGGTCGGGCGCCCTGCGCCGGATGAGCGGTATCAACCCAATAACCGTGACGAGGCTCGATGGATGACTGGCAGGCGCTGAGCAGCAGCGCCATCGCCAGCAAAATACCCCACCGCATCAGCGAATGATCACTGCGGTACCGGTGACACTGACCATCAGCATACTGCTGTCTTTGCCGACCGTTTCATAGTCGATATCAATGCCGACCACCGCATTCGCCCCCAGCGCTTTGGCCTGCTCCTCTAGCTCCTCAAATGCAATCTGCCGCGCTTTGCGCAGCTCTTTTTCATAAGCACCAGAACGTCCGCCGACGATATCGCGGATACCCGCAAAGAAGTCACGGAAGATGTTGGCCCCCAGAATCGCCTCGCCGGTGACCACACCACAATATTCGCTGATGCTGTGCCCCTCTAATGTGGGCGTGGTAGAAAATTTCATCGCGGTCTCCTTGTTTTGAGTGAGTTCAATTTGCAACCCACGCACCTGCATCTTGATGAATAACGGTTACAGCGCTAACGGCTTAAAAGCACGACTATACTCTATGTTAAAAATGGCGCTCTGCCAGTGAACTATAAGGAAATCGAGATGAGAAACAATGCCTTTGCGCTGCTTGTTCCCGCTGCGTTACTGCTCAGTGCCTGTACCACCGTTGAGCCAGTAATTAAAGACAATGGACCGCGTACTGCCAGCTGTGTGGATGGTGGGCCCGATAGTGTCGCGCAGCAATTTTACGATTTACGTATCAGCCAGCCCACTCAGGGCCTGCCGAATACCACCACGCTGGCAAAATATCGCCCGTACCTGAGCGATCGTCTGTATCAGAAACTGTTAAATGCCAGCACGCAGAGCAACAAACCCGCCGCGTGGAGCCAGGGCGATCTTTTCTCTAGCCTGTCGCAAGGCCCAACGTCAGCCGATGTTGCCAGCGCGTCGACCATTCCCAACCGCGATGCACGTAACATCCCGCTGCGCGTCGACCTGAGTCGTGACGGCAAAAGCTGGCATGATGAAGTTTTGATGATTCATGAAGGGAGCTGCTGGGCTGTTGATGATGTCCGCTATGTGGGCGACTGGCCCCATGCGGGTGGTGGATCGCTCAGCCAACTGCTTGAAGAGAAAAAATAGCCGTACATTTTTCCAGCAGTCGACAAAAAACATGAGCACGCCGCAACGTTGCGGCGTTTTTTTATTAATTTTCTGTGAATTCAGAGGTGCAAGTCAGCCCTTACCGCCATTGACTTGCACGATATTGTGCTACGCTTTGGGGACTTCACTGCTGTTTAATAAATTTTAACCCACTACAATTGCATAAGTATTCTGGTGACGTTAAGATTTGCGGCACTAATTACTATTCATTTTTTGCGCATGAGTATTCAACTAAACGCCATTAACTGTTTTTACGGTGCCCATCAGGCACTGTTCGATATCAACCTGGCTTGCCCGCAGGGAGAGACGCTGGTGTTGCTCGGGCCGAGTGGCGCGGGTAAAAGTTCGCTCCTGCGCGTCCTCAATTTGCTGGAGCAGCCGCGTTCCGGCAGCTTGCAGATTGCCGGGAATCACTTCGACTTCAGCAAAACGCCATCAGACAGCGCGATCCGTGAACTGCGCCAAAACGTGGGCATGGTGTTCCAGCAATACAATCTGTGGCCTCACCTCACGGTGGTTCAGAACCTGATTGAAGCCCCTTGCCGTGTGCTGGGTCTCAGCAAAGAGGCCGCGCATGCGCGGGCTGACAAGTTGTTAGAACGTCTGCGTCTGACGCCCTTTGCCGATCGTTTCCCGCTGCACCTTTCCGGTGGTCAGCAGCAGCGCGTGGCCATTGCGCGCGCACTGATGATGGAGCCACAGGTCTTGTTGTTCGATGAGCCCACTGCCGCACTCGATCCTGAAATCACCGCGCAGATCGTCAGCATTATTCGTGAGCTGGCGCAGACGCAGATCACTCAAGTGATTGTGACCCACGAAGTGGAAGTGGCGCGTAAAACCGCCAGCCGCGTGGTGTACATGGAGAACGGCCATATCGTTGAACAAGGCGATGCCAGCCACTTTACACAGCCGCAAACCGAAGCGTTTGCACATTATCTTTCGCACTAAGTCAGGATGCATCTAATGAAAAAAGTCGTACTTGCTGCACTGCTTGCTGGTCTGAGCCTCAGCGCCTCTGCTGCGCAGACGCTGCGTTTCGCCACTGAAGCCTCTTACCCTCCGTTTGAATTTGTCGATTCCGACAATAAAATTCAGGGCTTCGACGTCGATCTGGCCAATGCACTGTGTAAAGAGATTGATGCAACCTGTACTTTCACCAACCAGGCGTTTGATAGCCTGATCCCCAGCCTGAAGTTCCGTCGTTTCGACGCCGTGATGGCCGGAATGGATATCACACCAGAGCGTGAAAAGCAGGTGCTGTTCTCTAAGCCTTACTACGACAACTCTGCGATTTTCATCGCGCAGAAAGGCAAGTTGGCTGACGTTGCCGCGCTGAAAGGCAAACGCGTCGGTGTGCAAAACGGGACGACCCATCAGAAGTACCTGTCTGACAAACACAGTGATATCACCGTGGTACCTTATGACAGCTACCAAAATGCGGTTCTGGACCTGAAGAATGGCCGTATCGATGCGGTATTTGGTGATACTGCTGTGGTCAACGAATGGTTGAAGCAGAATGCTAACCTCGCGCCACTGGGCGAAAAAGTCACCGACAAAGATTACTTCGGTACCGGTTTAGGTATCGCTGTGCGTCAGGGCAACACCGATCTGCAGAGCAAATTCAACACCGCTCTGGAGAAAATCAAAGCTGACGGCACTTACAAAACCATCTACAACAAATGGTTCCAACAGTAATTTCTGATGAATGAAATGATCCCACTCGCAAGCGCCGCCGGCATGACCGTCGGCCTTGCTGTTTGTGCATTAATCGCCGGCCTTGTGCTGGCGATGATTTTTGCTGGCTGGGAAACGGTACGCTGGAAACCCCTGGCGTGGCTCGGTACCGCACTGGTCACGCTGATCCGCGGCCTACCCGAAATTCTGGTGGTGCTGTTTATCTATTTTGGCGCTTCGCAGCTATTACTGACGTTGTCCGACGGTTTCCACATTAATCTTGGCTTGTTCAGTATTCCGGTTCAGGTGCAGATTGAAAACTTTGATGTCAGCCCTTTCCTGTGTGGTGTTATCGCCCTGGCGATGCTCTATTCGGCTTACGCCTCACAAACGCTGCGTGGCGCATTGAAAGCGGTGCCTGTAGGGCAATGGGAATCAGGCCAGGCGTTGGGCATGAAAAAGTCAGCGATTTTCTTCCGCCTGATCATGCCGCAGATGTGGCGCCATGCCCTGCCGGGTCTTGGCAACCAGTGGTTGGTGCTGCTAAAAGATACGGCACTGGTGTCACTGATCAGCGTGAATGACATCATGCTGCAAACCAAAAGCATTGCGACCCGCACCCAAGAACCCTTCACTTGGTACTTAGTGGCGGCGGCTATTTATTTGATCATTACGCTGTTCAGCCAGGCGATATTACGCCGCATTGAATCGCGCACCACGCGTTTCGAGCGGGGGGCCTGACGCATGCTGGATTACTTACCCGAACTGCTGAAAGGATTACACACCAGCCTGACACTCACCGTAGCCTCGCTGATCGCGGCATTGGTGCTGGCGCTGGCCTGTACCATCGTGTTGGCACTTAAAGTCCCGGTTTTGAACTGGGTGGTGAAAGCCTATATCACGGTGTTTACCGGCACCCCCTTGCTGGTGCAAATCTTCCTGATCTATTACGGACCTGGCCAGTTCCCGAGCATTCAGAATGTGCCGTGGCTGTGGCACCTGCTATCACAGCCCTGGCTCTGTGCGCTGCTGGCCCTGTCGATGAACAGTGCAGCCTACACCACGCAACTGTTCTATGGCGCAGTGCGGGCCATCCCATCCGGCCAGTGGCAATCCTGCGCGGCACTGGGGATGAACCGCAAAGATACGCTGCGAATTCTGCTGCCTTATGCGTTCAAGCGTGCCCTCTCCTCATACTCCAACGAAGTGGTATTGGTGTTCAAAAGTACCTCTCTGGCGTACACCATTACATTGATGGAGGTGATGGGACATGGACAGTTGTTGTATGGACGCACTTACGACATCTCAGTCTATGCCGCTGCGGGTCTGATTTATCTGGTGGTCAACGGTTTGCTCACGCTGATGATGCGCTTCATCGAGAAGCGTGCTTTGGCTTTCGAACAGCGTAATTAAAGAGTAGCGGCGCGATTTATTGCACAACTCAGAAGCGAAGAGGCTGCTGAATAATGCGCAATAATTTGCGTCGTCACGCTTCATGATGATTTTGTTAAATTAATTTTTTAATCATATTTATTGCATATAAATTCATTAACTGGCATCTTGTAATCCATTCTACTTCTGGCTTGGTTTACAGGAATTTCATAATGAAAAAATGGATTATAGCGGCGGCATTAGCAACACTGACAATGAATGCTTATGCGGCAGAAAAAATTCGTTTCGCCTCTTCTGCTACTTATCCCCCTTTCGAATCTCTTGACCACGACAATCAGATCGTTGGCTTTGATATTGATCTGGCCAAGGCGCTATGCCAGCAGATGAAGGCCGAGTGCACCTTCACCAACAATGCTTTTGACAGCCTGATCCCGTCGCTGAAATTTCGTCGTTATGATGCGGTGATCTCTGGAATGGATATTACGGCTGAGCGCAGCAAACAGGTCGATTTCAGCCAGCCCTATTACGCTAACTCGGCGATTGTAATCGCGCACAAGGGTCAGTTTACCGATTTTAGCCAGTTAAAAGGTAAGCGCGTGGGTGTCGAAAATGGCACGACGCACCAGAAGTATTTGCTGGAGAAACATCCTGAAGTGATCGCCGTCGCCTACGACAGCTATCAGAACGCGATTCTTGATCTGAAAAACGGCCGCCTTAACGGCGTGTTTGGCGACACGGCGGTCGTCAACCAGTGGTTGAAAGCCAACGAAGATCTGAGCGCGGTGGGTGAACACATCACCGATACCGAATACTTCGGCACCGGATTGGGCATCGCGGTACGTAAAGGCAATGAGCCGTTATTGAAAGAGCTGAATCGTGCGTTGGAGGCTTTAAAGGCCAACGGTAGCTGGCAACAGATTAACCAGAAGTGGTTCCCCGAGTAAGCATTATGGAACGGTGTAGCCTGCAGCCTGGCAGGTTCTGCACGTCCTCAGTCCCGGCTGAGGCTACGCTGTTCCACCCTTCTTAATCAGTAATGTCAGCACTTCAAAATGCGCTGTGTGCGGGAACATATCAAACAGCTGTACCCGGCTGACCTGATAGTCCGCCAGACGCGCAATATCCTGCGCCATGCTGCTCGGGTTGCAACTGGAATAGAGAATGTAATCCGGTGCCATTTGGCTGAGATAGGCGCAGAGTTCCACACCAATCCCACGGCGCGGCGGATTGACCAGTACCAACTGCGGCACTTGCTCACGCGAGGTAGCAAATTGCGTAGAATCCAGCGCGGCGAAACTCACCTTGTCTAACCCCAGTTGCTGCGCCGATTGTTGCGCGCAGGCAATGGCTTCGGCACTGATCTCAATGCCGGTAAGTTGCATCTCTGGCGTGGCGCAGTGCAAGCCAAAGCCACCTACACCGCAAAACAGATCCCACATGCTGCTTACTGGCAGCTCAGCCACCCATGCGCGCGCGGTTGCATAGAGATCGGCAGCGACTTGCGGATTGGTCTGGAAGAAACTCTGCGGGCGAATGTACAGCGGCACCTGATTGAAGTTCTCCGCCAGCGCCTGTTCTGTCGTCAGTGCAATCTCTTCTTCACCTTCCAGAATCGCCATATGCACCGGCTGAATGTTGACAGAGATCACCTTCAACTGCGGCAACTGCTGTTGCAGCCATGGCAACGCAGCACGAAGTTGCTGTAACTTGCTGGTCGAACGCAGCACAAATCGCAGCATCATACCGCCCTGGCTGCTCTCAGTGAGCAGCAGAAACTTCAGTTCACCCCGTTTGCGCGCCACATTGTAGGGTGTCAATCCGGCACGTGCGATAAAGGGTTTAAGTACCTCGAACACGGGCGTAAAGCTGGCGGGATAGAGTGGGCAGTCACACAGATCAACGGGTTCATCATCACGCGCAACCATTCCCAAAATGGGGCGCTCTACACTACCACTCACCACCATCTTGGCTTTATTACGAAACTCCTGCTGCGCGGAAATCACCGGTGGTAAATATTCGGCAACCGGCATCTGCGCCAGCAACTGCTCAAGCAGCGATTGCTTATCACTGAGCTGTTGCGAATAGGGTTTTTCCAGCCACTGACATGAGCGACAGCGACCGGCATCATAAAGCGCGCAATGCATGGAGAGGCCTGTATCCAAATTCGGGAGAAAAATCGGGGGCAGATTGTATCACCGGTGACGGAAAAAAGCGCGGCTGGTGGCGGGCACAAACAGCAGCAAAAGTACCATGAGATCCGGCACCTTCTGCAACAGCGTGTGGTGAACGATCTGCGCGTTGGACTCGCCAGGAATGCTAAAGATTTCCGGATAGATCCAACCTACGGATGCCATCAGCATATAGATCAGCACGATCACCTGCGTGGTGACATAGCCCCAGCGCCCGCGGTTACTGCCGCGCATCAAGGTGAAAGCACAACGGAGTTCAAACAGGAAAATCAGTTGGCTGGCGATAAAGATCAGCGTGGAATCCCAAGCTTGCGCACTGCGATGGACGAAATTAGCGATTTCCTCGAATCCCAACTCGTTTGCCAGCATCAGCACGCTGAGACAGCGCGTCGCAATGATAGCAATCCCCGCCACCATCACGGGTGCAGGTGTTGAACTTGCCATCGCATTTTTGAGGGTTTCCGACATCACTGAACTCCGTAACCATAAAAAACGGGCAGGTCTTTCCCCAAAATAATTCACGTTTTAGGAAGGCGGCAAGTGTGTGAATCCCCAGAAGCTTACTTGAGTAAGTGATTGGGGTGAACACAGCTAGCCAACGCACCTACAACGTGAAGAATGAAGGGGAAACCGGCCCGTTATTATATTGGCAAATGTTACGGCTTTCAGCCACGTCTGGCTTTCTGAATATCGCGCAAACGCTGCTTTTCTTCGTGCGCCATAAAGCGCCAGGCAATAAAGCCAACCAAACCGACGACAAACAAAATCAGCGAAGCCAACGCATTGATCTCAGGATTCACACCACGACGCACCGTGGCAAAGATAGCCATTGGCAATGTGGTCGCACCCGGACCGGTAACAAAGCTGGCGATAACCAAATCGTCGAGCGACAGGGTAAAGGCCAATAGCCAGCCGGTGACAATAGCCGGTGCGATCATCGGGACCGTAATCACGAAGAACACTTTGATCGGCGTTGCACCTAAGTCCATCGCCGCCTCTTCAATCGAGTGGTCCAGCTCACGCA
>OBJT01000264.1_pt1 | contig 13951 bp, 12 predicted proteins | sample 1519861 | NCBI WGS metagenome assembly OBJT01 (sample SAMN02401118, study PRJEB22541) | soil metagenome, isolate JX
GTAAAAACATGTAAAAACATAAAGAGAGCCAGCAAATGGCTTTTCACCAGGTAGGTGCAAGGACACCCGCCGGAACGTTGATTGAGGATGGGATAAAAACTATGGGTTCACAGGTATCCGCAGCAGAAGATTCGCTGCTGCGGCACAGGTCGTTTGTCGCCTTCTGGCTTGCACGCACCTGTTCATCGTTTGGTTTTCAGATGTTTTCCGTTGCGGTGAGCTGGCAAATCTATGCCATCACTCACAGTGCGGTGGCGTTAGGTATGATCGGGCTCATGCAGTTCTTGCCTTCAGTATTGCTGGCACTGCCGGCAGGCCATCTGGCAGATCAGTATGATCGCCGTCGTATTGTGCTAGTGGGGCAGATCATTGAAGGCTTGGCCCTATTAGGGCTGGTCGCGCTGACGTTGCTGCATTGGGCAGATAAAATTGAAATTTGGGGATTGGTCTTTCTGATCTCTGTTGCAAAAGCGGTGGAGTGGCCGTCGATTACCTCTATGCTGCCTGCACTGGTTCCTCCGCCAATTCTCGCGCGTGCTATGGCGGCGAGTTCTGTGGGGGGGCAGGCCGCGGTGATTGTGGGCCCAACCTTAGGTGGTCTGCTCTATGTCGCCGGGCCAGATGTGGTATACGGCGTTTCGGCGTTGTTCTACCTGTTCTCAATTGTGCTGGTCAGCCGCTTACGTTACGAACGCCCTCCACAGGTGCGTATGCCGATGAATCTCACCACCATGTTTGCAGGTGTGCGTTTTATTCGCGAGCGCAAAGATGTGCTCGGCGTGATTTCACTCGACCTCTTTGCCGTGTTGCTCGGTGGAGCCACGGCACTGTTGCCCATTTTCGCGCAGGATATTCTGCATACCGGCCCCTGGGGACTGGGTATGCTGCGTGGCGCGCCTTCTGTGGGCGCACTGCTGGTGGGTGTATGGCTGAGCCGTCACAAGTTGGAAAAGCACGTCGGCATGATCATGTTCGGTGCCGTTGCGGGCTTTGGCGTGGCGACGCTGGTGTTTGCGCTCTCGACGCAGCTGTGGCTGTCACTGCTGGCGCTGGCGGCACTCGGCGGCTTCGATATGGTGAGTATGGTGATTCGTGGTGCGCTGGTTCAGTTAGACACGCCGGATGATATGCGCGGGCGTGTTAACGCAGTCAATGCGATCTTCATCAATACCTCGAATCAGCTCGGAGAGTTTGAGTCAGGGATGCTCGCCGCATGGATGGGCGCGGTGCCTGCGGCAGCGCTCGGGGGGATCGGCACGCTGGTGGTGGTAGCGCTGTGGATGATGATTTTCCCGCATCTGCGCAAACGCCAGAAGCTGGAGAATGAAACGGTCGTTTAGTTTCGGCACAAAAATCGTGGCGGCTTGATTTATCGCGCTTACCAGAAGCGAAAGTGTCGCTGACAGATGCGCAATAAATCAAGCCGCTACGTTTAGACTGGCTTATTGACCTTAAACGGTTGCGGTTTTCCCCAGGCTGGCGTCAAATTTTTTCCAGCTGCCTGTCATATCCACCACGGTTTTCGATTTACGCGCTTCATCGATTTTAATCGCGGTGAGGCCCGCTTCCAGTGCGTCCACCACTGAGACTTTCAAGGGTGTTCCCTGTGTAATGTGTTTCACGATCTCTTCCGCCATCAACGCATCGGCACCATAGTGGCCATCATAAGCATTGCCACTGTAGGTAGTATCGACCTCACGATCGCCGGTACGGGCGTTGTGCACACGGAAGTAATTGCGAACAAAATCTCCCTCAGCCATACCTTCGGTGCCCATCACGCAGAAACGGCGGAACTCGTCAGGCACGTTGAGGTTAGCGTGGAAGGCGAGCGTCGCGCCGTTCGCGTATTCGATCAATGCCGTTTGGTAATCCACGATATCGGCATCGCCATCAAAAACCGCATTGGTGCTTGACCAGCCGCTGGGTTTGACGTGATACACCTCAGACTGCGGCGTCACGGTTCCTTTGGGCGCATTCTGCGGAGTGAAGTTTTTGCGGCCACCAAAGCTGGCAACACGCACTGGGCGTTCTCCGACGAGCCCCTGATAGAGATCGATATCGTGACAGCATTTCTCCAGGATATAGGGACCGGCGTATTTCTCCAGACGACGCCAGTCGCGTTGGAAGAAAGCGCCATGATACGGCTTGATATGTTCTGTGGCTTCGATGGAGGTGATTTCGCCGAGACGATGTTCGTCACGCGCACGCAACAGATCGTGATAGAGCGGCGAGTAACGCAGTACCAGACCGACCAGAATGCGCTCGTGACCATATTGCTGCACCAGTTGTGCCATCGCCATGGTCTGCTCTTCGTTGATCACCACCGGCTTTTCGGTGAACACGGTGTAACCTGCTGCCAGACCTTGGCGAATATGCTCAAGGTGCATAAAGTTGGGTGAACCCACCAACAGCAGGTCAAAGCCGCCATGCTGCAACAGCGCATCGACGCTGTCGAACGCCACGCCTGCATCAATGCCAAAGGTATGAAGATTCGGCAAACCAGCAGGAGCCGGATCGACATAACCTACTACGGAGAACGCTGCGTCGGCTTTGTTGAACTCTTTCACCACGTGCGAAAGACGAAAGCCCAGACCAATAATGCCCACTTTCATGTAGTACTCCTGAAGCCCGTTGTCTGTTAGCTGCCCGACCCGTCAGGCTGCTGATAATCTGACCGTTAACTTATTACGACAGAAAAACTAATGTCAATCTATGACACTTGACTCAAATTGTGAAAAATTATCATTTGTATGTTTTATAAGGATTTTAGTTATCTATAGGTATTGCGTATTTATTTGTTATTGCGATTTAAGTTTTTTTCCCCTATCTTTCGCACATCTATAAGCGTCATGCCGTGTGTGGCAGGCAGGAGGAAGCGCGTGCAATCACTTTTGCTGGGAATTGATGGCGGTGGCACGCACTGTCGCGGGCGGCTCACAGACCACGCTGGGCGCGTATTAGCCGAGGCGACAGGTGGGCCTGCCAATGTCTGGTCACAGTTTGACGCCGCACTTCAGGCTATTGAAAACGTTATTGATCAGCTGTTTATGCAAGCCGGATTACCCGCAGAAGCGCGCGAGAACACCACGCTCGTGGCGGGGCTGGCAGGCGCGAATGTGGCATCGGTTCGTGCGCGGTTACAAAGCTGGCAACCACGTTGTCAGTCACGCCATCTCTTTACCGATGTTGAGATCGCCTGTGCAGGTGCGCATGCGGGTGCGCCGGGTGCAGTATTTATCCTCGGCACCGGCAGCCAAGGTGCAGCCTGGGATGGCAAAGCGTTTACCTTGCTGGGGGGGTGGGGCTTTGCCTTATCTGATGCGGGTTCGGGTGCCATTCTTGGACGTCGTGCGCGCCGCCTTGCACTGCTGGCACACGAAGGCATCGTTCCTGCCTCAACATTGACTGAACGCATTATGGCCCTTCATCAACACAGCCCAGAACAGATGCTCATCTGGTCACAGCAGGCCACGCCCGCCGATTGGGGCCGCGTGGTGCCGGATGTGTTCGCCACTGCCCAGCAGGGTGATGAACATGCAGTGGCCCTGCTTGAGCAAGCGGCCGCCGATATCACGCAAATGGTGCAGCCGCTGCTGGCGCGTAGTTATGGCAAGCTAGCCCTAATGGGCGGTTTAGCCGTGCCGATTCAGCCGTGGTTGCCTGCCGAAATTGCCGCGCAGCTGGTGCTGCCGCAGAGCGATGCGCTAAGCGGTGCGTTGCGTCTGGCGAGCCAGCTCAGTCAGCAACCGGCTTAATTTTACTAACGTCATATAAAGAGGCCCATGAGCGCTCCCAACGTAACCGCCCGCATTTTGCGGCTGATTGTCGAAAATGCGCCAATTAGTCAGTCCGATCTTAAGGTGCGCAGTGGCCTAAGCATGTCGACGGTTTCTCAGGCGACCAACCGCTTATTGTCTGGTGGCATCGTGCAGGAGTTGGGATTACGTCGTGTTTCGATGGGGCGCCCTAAAACGTTGCTCGGACTCAATCCGGACCACGCTAGCGTGGTCGGCATTCAGCTCAACGCTGAACGGAATCTGATTGTCCTGACCGATCTCAGTGGGAATATTATTGGCGAGCAGCAGATCCCTTCAGGTGCCATGACGCCAAAACAGCTCGGTGACGCGCTGGCGAAGTTTCTGCGTGGCGTAGAAGGCAAGAAAGTAGGAGCGATTGGGCTTGCTCTCTCGGGCCTGGTGGACGCCAGCAACGGTGTTTGCGTACTGTCACGCGCGCTGGACTGGAACAATGTGGCGATTGCCCGCCTGCTGGAAGAGCGTTTTTCGTTACCGGTATTTATTGAAAATGATGCCAATGCCTTAGCGATGGCGGCGCTGGTGTTTGGTCAGCTTGGCCATGCGCAATCTGCGGTCATTGCCACCTTTGGTAAAGGCATCGGTGCCGGGATTCTGCTCGATCGCCAGCTGTATCGCGGCCGTCATGGCAAAGCGGGGGAGATTGGCGTTTCATTGCTCGGAGACGGCTCTGAACGCCTGCTGGAAGATGTGGCTTCATCTCAGGCCATTTTGCAGCGCGTGGCCGGGTCCCTGAAAGAATCGGCTCCCATTACGTTGCGCGATCTAGACATGCAACCGACACCGGGAGTGCTTAGCGCGCTGGCGGAAGCAGGGCAGCATCTGGGGATGTCGCTGGCGAATCTGTCGGTGGCTTATGATCCTGATGTGGTGTATCTGGCCATGGAGCCGCAGATGGCTTCGCGCATTTTGCTCGATCACATCACCCAGAGCTTCCAGACCTATCGCCTCAAGCTGACGCCGCACATGACCCCGCTGCAATTCCTCACCGAGTCGAATCGCATGTGGGCACAAGGCGCAGCGGGGTTTGCCGTCAATAAGCTATTGGATCTGCTGGCTGCACAGGCGGATGAAGAAACGGTGCCGTAATCGGTCGTCATAAATGACGCCCCTACGTTGTTCGGTGCGGTTTTCGTAGGGTGCGCATGGATGCGCACCAGGTATAACTAACGCAGCCGCAACCCTTGCTCATCAAACAACAACCCGCGTTCAGCACAAATGTGATAACTGACACGCTCGCCAATCTGATGCTCAGCGGCATTACGTTCCTCGATCACTAACAGCTTCTCTTCGCCGATATCCAGATAAAGATAATTGGTGTGCCCCAACATTTCGCTGAAGGACAAATCCGCGCTAAACCCCCATGCCTTAACGTCGCTGGTGGTAGGAACAAAATGCTCCGGCCGCACGCCGAGCGTGACTTTTTGCCCCTCGCGGCACGCTGCGTTGATGTTCATCGTCAGATTATGAATGCCCAATGCAGGCACTCGCAGCTGAACGGCACCTGGCGTAACCGCCGCGATTTCTGCCTGTAGGAAATTCATTTTTGGCGAACCGATAAACCCAGCGACAAACAGGTTATCGGGATCGTGATACAACGTCATGGGCGCACCGACCTGCTCAATGCGCCCCTGGCGCAGCACCACAATGCGGTCGGCTAAAGTCATTGCCTCCAGCTGATCGTGCGTGACATAAATCATGGTGTTGCCCAAGGAGCTGTGCAGACGCGCGATCTCAATGCGCATCTGTAACCTTAGCTCAGCGTCCAGGTTTGATAAGGGTTCATCAAACAGGAAAATGCGGGGATGACGAATGATTGCGCGGCCAATCGCCACACGTTGACGCTGACCACCGGAGAGGGCGCGCGGCAGGCGATCCAGCAGCTCAGTCAGATGCAAACGTGCCGCAGTCTGGTTAATCGCCTGCTCTATTTCCGCTTTGGATTTTTTCATCACCTCTAGCGGATAAGCCAAATTGCCGCGCACGGTCATATTGGGATAGAGCGCATAGGACTGAAACACCATCGCAATACCGCGCTCGGTGGCGGGTTGGTGTGTCATATCTGCGCCTTCAATCAACAGTTTACCGTCGCTGATCTCCTCCAAACCAGCAATCATGCGCAGCAGGGTCGACTTACCGCAGCCGGATGGGCCAACAAACACCACGAACTCACCGCTGTTAATGGTGAGATCAATACCGTGAATCACGTTCACATGGTCGTAAGACTTCTTAACGCTTTGCAGGTGCAGGCTGGTCATACGATGCCTCAGTTAGAGTAGTTGGCCCATGTAAATGGCGTTGCTGCGCAGAATCGGCGTGAAGCCGAGACGCTGATAAAAACCGCACACTTTCTCGTTTTGCAGGCTGACACCGAGGTAAACCCCAGGCACGCCCGCCGCGCGCAGATCATGCAGCAATTGTTCGATAAGTCTGCGTCCCCAGCCGCCTTGTTGGGCCGCTGGCAATAAGTTGATATGCAGATGTGCTGGCCACGTTGAAACCAGCTGCTCTGCGGCGGCATCGGGCTGAAGAATCCCATCCAGCACTTTACTGTCCAGTGGGGCTCGTGGGGTGTAATCGCGATAATGCTGCTGGAGTGGCGGCCACCAATGCTGATTCAGCGCTGTTTCAAATGCGCGCGTATCAGGCGCAGCGACGGCATAGCCCACCACCTCACCCTGCTGTTCCAGCACATAGGCGAATTCTGGCGCAAAGCGCGCGTAGGGAATCACAAAGCGTAGGCCGGGCAAAGCCGGGTCGGAGTAAAGCGCGGTGGCATCGCTGCCTGCGTTGGCCGTTTCTAAACAGATGCGCGACAGGGCAGGAAAATCTGCTTCGCCAGCGCGTCGGATAACACCTTCAGCCGTCATGGTGATGCCTCTGTGGTCAGGAGATGAACAAATTTTACGGTAAAGAAAGCTGACTTAGTTTTCAAGGTGTAATAATTGAGCTGGCTCGCAAAGCTGGTGTGAAACCTAACCTTAGGTTATGACGAAAGGGGCGAAGGCAGGCCGCAGAAGCGGCCCGCAGGTAAGAATGAGAGCGGAACCTACCTAATATCCAGCCAACCTTTCGTTTAGCTATAGGATTTTCATATGCTGTTTCAGTGGCTTAATGAGTAGAAATGGACTGAGTGTTTTATGCTGATCTGGGGTTTCCTGCATTCTGCATTGCCAGGCTTTTATCGTGGGAAACAGGATTCTCTGCTGTTTTAGCCGCTTTTCTTCTTGCTTTTTGCACTGCGTCACAGAGCAAAAATTCCGCAGTAGCAGTGTTTGACTTTCTTTTGTCCATAAAGTAAGTATGAATTAACGTCGTTATTGATGCTGAATCAACCTGCCAGGACGTGCAGGTGTCGAGATGAAGGGATGCCAGTCATCTGTTGGAGAAACCGAGCATGATGTGTGATTCAACCAAACGTTCGTCCCGTATGAAAAGCTCACTGCGCAGCTTGTCGCGTCTGGTTTCAGCCGGGATAGTGCTCGGTGCCAGCATGACGGCGGCCCATGCAGTGACGCTCAATGAATGGGATATTTATAATTATCCACAGCAGACCGAAGCGGTAGACGAAGCGGTCAAAGCGTTCCAGCAGAAGAATCCAGGCATCACCATTCAACGTTCGGTGCATTCGTTTGAAGACACCCGTATTCCCCTCAAGCTGGCACTGACCGCCGGCGATGGTCCGCAAATCGCGCAGGTTAACCAAGGTGGCGGCGATATGGGCTCGCTGGTGAAAGATAAACTGCTGTGGCCGCTCGACGATTATGCGAAAACCTACGGCTGGACTACGCGCTTCCCAGACTCGATCCTCAAACGCAACCGTTGGTCGGATAAGCAGGACTTTGGCAGTGGCAAACTGTATGGCGTGGCAAGTCTTGGTGAGATGGTGGGGCTTTACTACAACAAAGCCCTGTTGGATAAAGCCGGTGTTGCAGTACCCAAAACCCTGCCGGAACTGGAAGCGGCGATGGAGAAACTGAAAGCCGCAGGTACACCACCGATGATGCTCGGCCTGCTGGACGGCAACATGGGCCAACAGCTGCTGAGTACCCTGTGGGAAGCCCAGATCGAGAGCAAAGATCGTAAAACACTCGACGATCTGATTTATGACGTAGGCGGCACCTTTAAAGACGACAAGCTGGTGAAAGCCGCGGGCATGATGAAGAGCTGGAAGGACAAAGGCTACTTATTCCCTGGCTTTGAAGGTATCGGTCATGATGATGCCGCGACGCTGTTCCAGAACGGCCAGGCGGCTTTCCTGGTGAGCGGCACCTGGTATCTCGGCCAGTTTAAAGACAACAAAGATCTGCACTTCGCCGCGATGCCGATGGGTGAGGGTGTGCAGCATGCGTTGATGGTCGGTGGCACCGATTTGGCGTTTTCGATTACCAACACCGCCAAAAGCAAAGAACAACAGGATGCAGCGGCCAAATTTATCGATTACATCGTCTCAGATGAGATGGCTAACCGCTGGTTAAAAGTGGGCTTCCTACCTGCGGGCACCAGTAAGAATGCACAGATTCCGGCCGATAACCCGTTGCTGGCGGAGGCTTATCAGGTGTGGGTCACCCTCAACGAACATGATGGCTTGGGTCACTACCTTGACTGGGCAACACCCACCATGAACGCAGAGCTTAACCAGAATGTCCAGCTGCTGCTGGCGGGTCGACAGACGCCAGATCAGATTGTCACTAACTTCGACAACAACTACCAACGTTACCTGAAAACCCTGAAGCACTGATGACGTCCGGCCCGGCAACCGCGCCGGGCCGTGAACAGGCCTGCAAGCGAGTAAGGTTATGCTGAACAAATCTGCCTGGCGCAATGCGCTCTATCTTCTGCCCGCGGTATTGGTCTACGCGGTGTTTTTACTCTTGCCGCTGCTGGCTTCGCTCGGTATCAGTTTTACCGAATGGGATGGCACCTCTTGGCCCATTTTTAACGGCATCAGCAACTATTTGCGTATGTTCCAGGATCCGGTGTTCTGGGTCGCGCTTGGCAACAACGCCCTGTTAATGCTGTTTTATACCCTGCTGCCGATCGGTGTGGGTTTGCTGCTGTGCAGCTTTCTGTATGACACGCGGAATAACAAAGAGCGTAGCGTGCTGCGCATCCTGTTTTTCCTGCCGTATATCATGCCGATGGCGGTGCTGGGCGTGGTATGGCGCTGGCTGTATAACCCGGCGTTTGGCCCCATCGATCAGTTTCTGCGCGCGATAGGTTTACCGCAGTTGGCGCTCTCGTGGCTGGGGGACTTCACTTGGGCGTTACCCGCCGTGGGCTTTGTGGCCACCTGGTATTTCTTTGGTTTCTGCCTGGTGCTGTTTATGGCCGGTTTACAACGCATGGACCCGTCGCTGTTAGAGGCTGCCGATCTGGATGGTTCCTCACGTCGCCAGAAATTTATGCGTATCACGCTGCCCTCACTGCGTCCGGAGCTGCGTATTGCCCTGCTGTTAACGGTGATCGCCAGTCTGAAAGCATTCGACTTGGTCTACGTGATGACGCAAGGCGGGCCCGGCACCTCAACCATGGTCACCAACATCTTTATGTATAAGCAGGGCTTTGACTTGCACTACTTCGGTTATGCCTCCGCGGTGGCGGTATTCAGTATGTTGATTGTGTTGATGATTAACGCCTTGATTCATTTTGCTATTCGGGAGCGACACTGATGATGCGTGGCACGCCTATTGCCTCTCGCGCGCTGATCTGGATTGTCGCGCTGATGACCATTCTGCCGTTTTTAATGGCACTGATGACTTCGTTTAAAACCCAGATGGAGTTGTTTCAGGGCGTGTTCACGCTGCCTTCATCGCTAAACTTTAAAAACTACGTGACGGCCTGGCAACAGGGGCACTTCAACGTCTACTTTATGAACTCGGTACTGGTGGTGATTCCAGTGGTGATCAGCAGTATTTTGCTGGGCATTCTGGCTGGTTTTGGTTTTGCCTGGCTGAAGATTCCTGGAAAGAAAGTGGTGGCGGCGATGCTGGGTCTGGGCATGGTGCTGCCAAGCGAAGCTTTCATCATCCCGCTCTATCACGAATTGCGCTGGATGGGCCTGACCAACACCTATCTGGCGCTGATCCTGCCGCAGATTGCGTTATCCCTGCCGTTCACCACGCTCATGATCGCCACCGCGCTTCAGCAGGTGCCGCGTGAACTGGTGGAAGCCTCAGTGATGGATGGCGCATCCCGTCGTAAAATTCTGTGGGGTATTCTGGTGCCCGCTATCTGGCCGACGCTTTCAACCCTGGCACTGTTGCTGTTTATCTGGACATGGAATGAGTTTTTGATTCCGCTCATTCTGGTCAACAAAGATGAACTGCGTACGCTGCCCATCGGCATGATGTTTTTCCAAAACAAGAATACCATTGATATCCCGGTGCTGATGGCGGGCGCGATGATTGTGATCTTGCCGCTGGTGGTGGTGTTCCTGGTGTTCCAGCGTAAATTTATCAGTGGTGTGACGGAAGGCGCGGTGAAGTAGGGGACGCGCGTGCGCTGCGGCGCAGGGTGTCCATCAGAGAAAGGTATTTGTCGTGCGGCGCATGCTGCAATGGTGCATCGCTGCTATTCAAGGAGAAGCGTATGCACATTTCACTCGCCGATTTCTATCCCGTTGCCAATGGCGAAACACTCGATACTTACTGTTTCCAGCGCGCGTTGGATCATTTAGCTGCACGGGGTGGCGGAACGCTTTCGGTGCCACCGGGGCGCTATCATCTGGGTACACTGGTACTCGGTTCAAACATCCATCTTCACCTTGAAGCGGGGGCAACGCTGCTTGCCAGTGCTCGTATTGAGGATTACCAACAGCACCTCACACAAAGCCAGGCGGAGCTGTCGCAGCATGTGCTGTTGTACGCCGCAGGTCAGCGCAATATCACTCTCAGCGGTAAAGGGGTGATTGATGGCCAGGGCGAGGCTTGGTTCGCCGTGGAAAAGGACGAGCAGGGTTATCGGCTGCCGCGTCCACAACGACCCCGCATCATCGTATTTGAGGATTGCCAGCAGGTGACGCTGCAGGATTTCACCATTGTGCAGGCACCGATGTGGACCGTGCATTTGGTGAGCTGTTGCCATGTGCATATTGATCACCTGACCATCGATAACAGTATGAGCATGCCTAACACGGATGCATTAGATATCGACAGCTGCGAAGCGGTGTTCGTTAGCAATAGCTATCTCAGTGCAGCGGATGACGCGATTTGCATCAAAACTACGCAAAAACCAGCGCATCTTCGCCGCCCAGCACAGAAAATCATGATCACCAATTGCCTGCTACGTTCTTACAGTTGCGCGTTTAAAATCGGTACGGAAACCTTCGACGATATTGAAGATGTCACCGTCTCCGGTTGTACGATATTCGATTCCAATCGCGCAATAGGGTTGTTGTCGCGTGATGGAGGTGCGTTTCGCCGCCTGATGTTCAGCAATCTTACGCTGGCCTGTCGTCATGCACCCCCCTGCCATTGGGGCAAAGCCGATGCGCTTTTTGTCTCGGTCAGGGCGCGCGATCCGGCGGTGGTGCCGGGAAGCATTGAGCAGTTGCAATTCAGCAATGTGACCGGTGTGATGGAAGGTGCGATTAACTTGCATGCCGAACGACATGGGCAGATTAGGGATGTGATGCTGAGTAACGTACAGTTGCGTCAGATAGAGGCGCAGGGCGTTGAGCAGGGGCATTATGATGTGCGTCCACCCTGTAATCCACAATCGCCCACGGGTATGGGGCTGGATAATGCCTACAAATTAGATGCCGCAACGGGACTCGCCTTTGGTGTTGCTGCGTATCCAAACGGTCTGCCGGGCGTGTATGCACAGGGTGTAGAAAATCTGCAGTTGCTGAATCTCTCAATTGCCCGTCCGCAGCCATTGCCGCCGGGATGGTGTGTGGAAACAGTGCAAATATTTTCACTTTAATAAGCGCAGTAAATTGCGCCACTATCGGTGATGTAGCGGCTGTGTTGCATACCCGACGTTAGCCGGGAGCGGCCACTGGGGCTCACTCCCCAAAAGCAACTAGAGTGGCGCGATTTATCGCGCCACTTTTTGCTTACAGCGCTGCCGCAATCGCCAAACCCAACTCTTCTGTTGAAGCGCTGCCGCCCAAGTCGCGCGTCAGGCTGTTCCCGGCTGCCAGTGTGCGTTCAATCGCATCCAGCACCGCGGCGCCAGCTTCGGCGTAACCGAGGTGTTCCAGCATCATCGCACCACACCAGATTTGCCCAATCGGGTTCGCCAAGCCTTTACCGGCAATATCGGGCGCAGAGCCGTGTACGGGCTCAAACAGGCTAGGGAATTTACCTTCCGGGTTGATGTTGGCTGACGGCGCAATACCGATGGTGCCCGTACAGGCGGGGCCCAAATCTGAAAGGATGTCACCAAACAGGTTGCTGGCTACCACCACGTCAAACCAATCAGGATGCAGCACAAAGTTAGCGGTAAGAATATCAATATGATATTTATCGACTTTTACCTCAGGATAAGCCGGCGCCATCGCTTCTACGCGGCTATCCCAATAGGGCATGGTGATGGCAATGCCATTGGATTTGGTGGCAGAGGTCAGGTGCTTTTTCGGTCGTTTTTGCGCTAACTCATAGGCAAATTTCAAGATGCGATCCACACCGGTACGCGTCATCACCGTTTCCTGAATCACCACTTCGCGGTCAGTACCGGGGAACATGGTGCCGCCAACGGATGAATACTCGCCTTCTGTGTTCTCACGTACCACATAGAAATCGATATCGCCCGGCTGGCGATTAGCCAATGGCGCTTTGACGCCGGGCATCAGACGCACCGGACGCAGGTTGACGTATTGATCGAACTCGCGACGGAACTGTAACAGCGATCCCCAGAGCGACACATGATCCGGCACGACGTCGGGCCAGCCCACAGCGCCAAAATAGATAGCATCGAACTGGCTCAAGGTGGCGAACCAATCATCCGGCAACATCTTGCCATGCTGCTGCCAATATTCCGCGCTGGCAAAGTCGAACCATTGCCACTCCAGCGAAATGTTGAATTTCTTTGCTGCCGCATCCATCACACGGATGCCTTCTGGCATCACTTCTTTGCCAATGCCATCGCCAGGGATGACGGCGATTTTATAGGTTTTGCCGCTCATAGGGTCTCTCGCAGGTTGCTGTTGATGTTCTGAACGCAGTATAACCATGCATTCCTGGGAAATAATTAGCCTGAGTGGCAAGCCAATGTTGAATAAAAGTAGAGAATCGCGCACCTCGACCGATGATCTGGCCTTCTTTGTGCGGGTGGCGGCGTTGGAGAGTTTAACCGCTGCGGCGCGGGAGTTAGGCCTCTCATTGCCAGCGGTCAGCAAGCGGCTCAGCCAGCTGGAGCAACGGCTGGGTGTGCAGCTGTTGCGCCGCACCACGCGACGTCTGGAACTGACCGCTGAAGGTAAGCGCTATCTTGAAGGTGCGAGACCCTTACTGGATCAACTGGCGGAGCTGGAAGAGTCGGTCAGCGGGCAGACCGCGGTGCTGCGTGGTTCGCTCAACATCAATGCTTCATTCGGCTTTGGCCGCCGACATGTTGCGCCCTGCATTTCACGTTTTGCGGCGCTTCACCCGGAGGTGTCACTGTCGTTGCAGCTCAGCAGCCAGCCACTGAACTTCCTTGATGCACATATCGATATTGATATCCGCATCGGTGAGCCGCCGGATGCGCGGCTGATGGCGCGCAAGCTACGTACCAATCCCCGCGTGTTATGCTGCGCGCCAGACTATGCCGAGCGCTGTGGTTTGCCAGCAAGCATTGCCGCTCTGGCGCAACATAACTGCATTTTATTGCGGCAATACGAAAGTGATTTTGCGTTATGGCGCTTAAGCAACGGTGAGCAGCAGTTGACCCAAAAGGTACACGGCAGCCTGATCACCAATGATGGTGAAGTGGCGATGCAATACGCGATGGATGGGCACGGTATCTTGCTTCGTTCATGGTGGGATGCACAGCACAGCATCGAGCGTGGTGAACTGCTACATGTGCTACCAGATTGGAGTGCAGTAGACGGCGATATCTTTGCCGTATGGCGGCCCCAGCGCCAGCTACCTGCTCGTATCAGCGCCTTTGTTGATTTCCTTCAATCTGCACTCTAACGATAAAATCATTTT
>OBJT01000265.1_pt1 | contig 13943 bp, 12 predicted proteins | sample 1519861 | NCBI WGS metagenome assembly OBJT01 (sample SAMN02401118, study PRJEB22541) | soil metagenome, isolate JX
ATTATCTAAGTTCTTCACAATGCTATAACGAAGAAGAAGCTTAAATCTATTCTTAACTAAACTATCACTTTCTAACTTTAAAACTGATTTAATTGAATTATTTAAGCTAGATAAACTCGACGGCTTTCCTTGTTGCTTAATTAAATAATCACAATATTCTTTAATTTGCCGTAGATGAAATTTTTCTGAGATATCTTGGATTGCAGGAATTTCTTCAATTATCTCAGACTCATTTGGACTTTCATTGTGTGCTATTTCAGATTTATTTAAAAAAGTTTTTAAATTCTCTCGATTAAGCGTAATTCCTTGTGCGCTAAATTTAATCATCTTGAAATTCATTAACGCCTTGATTAATTTTTCAGCCTCTTTAGTCGTGACATTTGCCCATGATTTAACACCATTTAATAATGCTTTTTCATTACTTGGCATATTTTTTAGTTTTGAAAGAATGCTAATAAGATGCTTTAATTTTAATGTAAAGTCAGAATCACTTAAGTTATTTTGAGCTAAGACTAGTGATGGTTGTTCTTTTATTTTTTCAACCTCTTTCACCTCCGCAAGCATTTTAAGTTGCGATGCTTTAAAACCCATTATCCTCAATAAATCAACAATATACTCTAAAGCCCCGTCATTAGACATGATATCAAAACAAGTCTGATTTTTATCCATTTGAATTGAAAGTTGTCCTGCTAAAAATGCAAGACCAAAATCAGCAGCATCTTTACCAATTTTAGGCATTTTAATGACAACCAGCTTTTTATCCATGACAAAAGGAGAAAATTTAATTAATGCGTCTAAACTTAAAGTCACAGGAGACTTTGCATAGACTAAATACACGCAAGCATAAGTTTTCAATAGTTGTAATAGCTCTTTTTCAGTTTTATGAATATTTTCAATATCCAAGAGCAAGACTTTTTTCATTTTTATCTCTAAATGTAAAATCCCCTAATTTCATCACTTTAGCGTTTAAGATTTATTTTATCAATAATGCGGTGGTTTGTTACTCACCGGATCAAAAGGTGCAATGCCTTCAGACAAGTCAGAAGCCTCAACACGTTGATACAAAATTTGCATCTGTTTCTTTAAAACTGCGATTTCTTGTGTCTGAATAGCGAGCTGTTGATTGAGTTGTTCAACTAAATCGTCTAAAAATGCAATTCGCACTTGCAAATCTTCAATGGGTGCGGACAATGACGCGTGATCATCGAAATTTTGTTGTTTAGTCATTTCAGACCTCATCTGAGCTTTTAGGAAACATTATGGCCTATATTACTTTAAGGGATGTCCATCTCGCATTTGGCGGACCAGCCCTACTCGACGGCGCGAACTTTAACCTAGAACGAGGTGAGCGAGTGTGTCTAATCGGTCGTAATGGTGAAGGTAAGTCTACTTTACTTAAACTCATTGAGGGAAGCTTATTGCCTGATGGTGGCGAAGTTTCGATTCAAAATGGTTTAACTGTTTCAATGTTAGCCCAAGATGTACCTATGGATTCGGGTAAAGTAGCAGATATTGTTGCTGATGGTGCTGGTGAAGCCGCCAGTGTCTTAAAAGAATACCATGAGGCAAGCGATGCCTGTGTACTCGGTGATATGGATGCCTGTGATCGTATGGGCATGCTACAACACAAACTAGATCAGCTAGATGGCTGGGCTTTAGAAAACAAAGTAAATACTATTTTGGGCAAAATGGGACTCGACCCAAATGCAGATTTGGCTGACCTTTCAGGTGGTCGTAAACGTCGTGTGCTCCTCGCGCGCGCGCTGCTCACCCAACCAGATGTATTATTACTCGACGAACCAACCAACCACTTGGATGTCGAAAGCATTGAATGGCTAGAAAAATTCTTACTGGACCAAAATAATCTAACGCTTTTATTTATCTCACATGACCGCTCATTTGTAGACAGTATCGCTACACGAATTGTTGAACTTGATCGTGGCATTTTGCGCAGCTATGAAGGTAACTATTCACGCTACCTTGATCTCAAAGCACAACAAATGGAAGCCGAAGAAAAGCAAAATGCTTTATTTGACAAAAAGCTTGCTGAAGAAGAAGCATGGATTCGTCAAGGTATTAAAGCACGTCGTACCCGTAACGAAGGACGTGTTCGTGCCTTAAAAGTATTACGTGAAGAGTCCAAAGCACGCCGCTCACAACAAGGCAAAGTCAGCATGGCGACCCAAGAGGCCAACCGTTCAGGTAAGTTGGTGTTTGAGATTGAGAATTTAAGCGTCAGCTATGACAGTAAACCACTGATTAAAGATTTCTCTGCAATCGTGTTACGTGGAGATCGTATTGGTTTAGTCGGCGATAATGGCGTCGGCAAAACTACACTTATCAAAGCGATTTTAGGTCAAATCCAACACGGTGGTTCGGTTAAAACAGGGACACAACTCGAAGTTGCTTATTTTGATCAATTACGTAATGCACTCGACCTCGAAAAAACCGTTATGGCTAACGTGTCGGAAGGCTCAGACTTTGTCGATGTGAATGGTAATCGTCGTCATATCTATAGTTATTTACAAGACTTTTTATTCTCACCTGAGCGTGCACGTACACCTGTGAAAGCACTTTCTGGTGGTGAGCGTAACCGAATTCTGTTGGCAAAACTTCTTCTCAAACCATCAAACTTAATTGTGATGGATGAGCCAACCAATGATTTGGATATGGTAACACTTGAGTTACTTGAAGAAATGTTGTCTGAGTATAAAGGTACTCTCCTGTTAATCTCACATGACCGTGCATTTATGGACAATGTCGTGACTTCAACTTGGGTGTTTGATGGCAAAGGCAATATTGATGAATACATTGGTGGTTATCAAGACTACTTGGAACAACGTCCAGATCAGAAAGTCGTTGATCAAAAAAGTGATGTAAAAAAAGCGCAAGCCAAAGCTGAAGCTGCTGCATTAGCCGCCGCAGCCCCAGCGCCGAAAAAAGTAAAGTTAAGCTATAAAGATCAACGTGAGCTTGAGCAACTTCCTGCTGAGATTGAGAAATTAGAAGCAGAACAAACTGAACTTTCAGACAAACTAGCGGATGGTTCATGGTTTGTGAGCGATGCCAATGCTGCGACCTTAGCCAGCCAACGTCTAGCAGAAATTGAAGAGTTACTGCTAGAAAAGTTAGAACGTTGGGATGTGTTAGAAAATCTTAGCAAAGGCTTATAATTCAATTCGATCACCCAATCTTCAAATTGTTTTAAATAACAATTTGAAGATTGGTCTATTCTAAATTTAGTTTACTCATATCATCTCGTATAAGAATAAAAAAATAAGGCTGAGCTTGAGCTTTTAAATCCATCCACCCAAGCACTGTATTTTGGTCAATACGTCTAAATACATCATGAATCGGCTTTTCATCATAAATCATGGTTGCAGATGATTTACCTCTAAACTCAATCATCCTTAGTCTTGCTTTGCTTTTATCTGTTTTGAGTAATCTCAAAGCACCGACCAGATACTGACTATTTCTTTTTAGAAGATTAAAATCCAAGCTTAGTGGCAACCATTTAGGATCAATCGAAAACAATGCGGTTCTTTTGGGATTAAACAAAACAAGAGGAAAAACGGTTTCATTGTCTACAAATAATTTTCCATACCAATTTGCATGATCCAGTACACCATTCATTGGATGATCAGTGAATACCTCTAAACCTTTCCATTGACCATGCATAAACTCGCAATCTATCTCGTCCAAATGATCAAAGAAGCCCACCATCTCCTGAGAATTCATTTTCTTCCCTTGCAGCAACTCTAGGATATTCATCTATTTTTCCTTAGTTTTTGTTTTTAAATTTTCGATAATATGGCCAGATCAAGATGTTTTCCTTTCATTTGCATAGGAATAGGCCAAAACTCGAACACCAGTTTATGTTTTTTATAAGCAATATAACAAACCCCTTAGAACAATTATTTCACAAGCAACTTCGTGTTACACTTCACAAAAATTCAATTAATTTACGCATCTAAGTCTATGAGCCAACAACAGTCTTATATTCCTGGCGAGTTTCGATGGGAATTTTTACTTCCAAAATATTGGAAAATTTGGATCGCCCTTACTTTTCTTATGCTTTTGGCTATCCTGCCTTGGGCGATTCAATGGCGCTTGGCGCATGTTTTAGCAGCTTTGTGTTGGCACCTGCTTAAATCACGTCGTAAAACCACGCTAAGGAATTTAGAGCTGTGTTTTCCTGAATGGTCAGCTCAGAAAGTCGAGGCGAAAGCCAAACAGGTCTTCATTGATATGATGATCGGTATGTTTGAAACTTTAAATGCATGGTATTGCCCAAATTGGTTTAAGGGTCGTCATAGCATAGATGGACTAGAACATATCACCAACGCAAAGGCTCAAGGTAAAGGTATTCTACTACTTGGCACACACAGCACTCTACTTGATGCTGGTGGTTTTATTTGTGCTCAATATTTCGAACCTGATGTAGTTTATCGACCACAAAACAATCCAATGCTCGATATGTTAATTTATCGTTGTCGTGCGACCATTTACCAACAACAAATTGATCATGATGATATGCGGGGCTTAGTAAGACGATTAAAAGATGGTGGTGCTATTTGGTATAGCCCAGATCAAGATTTTGGTTTGAAACAAGGTGTTATGGCTCCCTTTTTTGGTGTACCTGCTGCAACCGTGACTGCGCATCGTCGTTTATTAAAAATCTCTAAATCCGTTGCGATTCCATTGTATTTTTACCGTTATGGTGATATCCGCAATCCACAATATAAAGTACTCATCGAACCAATCGTCGAAAATATGCCAAGTGAAGATGAAGTAGATGATGCGATTCGTGTCAATAAAATCATTGAAGCTCAACTACGCATTGCACCAACGCAATGGATGTGGTTCCATCGCCGTTTTAAAACCCGTGCTGAAGGGTATGAAGCTCTTTATTAAAAAATTAAAACCCGAGTTTCGCATCCTGCAAAACTCGGGCAAATGAGGTTGTGCTTTCACATCTTTTTTATTCTCTTGCGTCCATCGCATGCATCATATCCATAATGCTTTTATCCATCTCAGCGTTGCTATCCTTAAACGGAAATCCATTCCTGCTTCCTTGTACTGATGTATTTAGAATAAACCTTTTAATCTTGTCAGACTATTCGCTGTAGACCTAAATTCCTGTACGATAATGCTTACAATACTCCTTGTCTATTTTCACTTTCCATCTCACGTTTATGTGGCTGAGCCAACTCATCTACAATTATTTTCTCTTCTTTTTCAGCTTTTTCTATACCATCTTGGATCGCTTCCTTTGCATCCTGCTCATCTTCTGCACTTTGCTCTAACTCTTGGTGTTGCTGCTCAAAAATGCGATCTGTTTGCAAAACCACATAGATAGGAAAATGATCAGAGCCAATATGAGCAAGTCTTTTCATTTCAACCAAACCAAAATCGGTACTATGAAAAATATGGTCGAGAGACCAGCGCAGCAAAGGATAATCAGCATGAAAAGTATTCATAAAATAGCGACCAACTCGTGGATCGAGTAAACCACTAATTCTTTGAAATAATCGTGTAGTTCTGGACCACGCAACATCATTTAAATCGCCCATCACAATACAAGATTGATCCAGATCTTTAATCTGATCCCCAACAATAAGTAACTCAGCATCTCTCAGCGTTGAATCTTTTGCTTCAGTTGGACTTGGGGGCTTAGGATGCAAGCAATATAATTGCACATGCAAACCTGATGGCAGAGTTAAAGTTGTGTGAATCGATGGAATTTCATCACTTAAAATAAATTTAACTTCGCTATGGCTAAGTGGTAAACGACTATATAAATGCATACCATATAAATTATCCAGAGGAACAGGAACGCGGTAAGGATAATCTTTTTCAATTGAACTCAATGCTTGCTGCCACACTGCATCAGATTCAAGTGTTAGTACAACATCAGGTTTTAAACTTTCAATCTGTTTTAACAACAAATGATATTGATCATTAGGTGTTAAAACATTAGCCACCAATAATGAGATTTGTTGTTCAGACTTTAATTGGCCAGTCTTCACTTTAAGCACTTGTTTTTTCCACAATGGCGTATACGGCAAAACCATTTTTAATTGATAAGCAATTGCGGCAACTAATAGAACAAACAGTACCTCACTCCAGATCGTCCAATCTGCGACTACAAATAACATCGCACAGAAAATAAAAAGACCAACGGCTAAGATTTGCAATCGAGGGAAATCCGTTCCTCGAAACCACCATTCATCTCGTGGGATCAGTGACCAAAACGTCAGCCATATAACCAGTACCGCACCAACCTGAATCCATATCATGTTCATTTTTCTCTTGGGAGGTGATAAATTTTAAATAAAGTTGTGGCTTTATCAGTTTTCCATCTAACACAAACAAATAATTCCACACAATAAATCAACTGTTTTATTCATGTAACGCTTGCAGTTGCGTTCACTTTTGATACACTCAAGCCCCTTAAAGTTTTTTAGATACCGAGGCAAAATGACATGAAAGTAGGTCTGGTCGGTTGGCGTGGGATGGTAGGTTCTGTCCTTATGCAACGTATGGTTGAAGAGAATGATTTTGCTCACATTGAGCCATTTTATTTCTCTACCAGTAATGCAGGTGGCGAAGCACCTTCATTTGGTGGTAAGACTGCCCCAGCACTTATGGATGCAACGGACATTAATAGTCTGAAGCAAATGGATGTCATTTTGACCTGTCAAGGTGGAGACTACACCTCTGAAGTTTTCCCAAAACTTAAAGCCGAGGGTTGGGATGGTTACTGGATTGATGCTGCATCTACACTACGTATGGCAGATGATGCGATCATTGTTCTTGATCCAGTAAACTTAAATGTGATCAAAGATGGTTTAGTCAACGGAACAAAGACTTTCGTTGGTGGTAACTGTACCGTTTCATTGATGCTGATGGGCTTAGGTTCACTTTTCCAAAATAATTTGGTTGAGTGGGCGACCTCTATGACTTACCAAGCAGCTTCTGGTGCTGGTGCCCAAAACATGCGTGAACTCATTACAGGTATGGGTTATTTGTACAACAATACTAAAGAATTATTAGATGACCCTAAGTCTGCAATTCTTGATATTGATCGTCAAATTGCTGACTTACAACGTGGTGAAGGCTTCCCTAAAGCTAACTTTGGCGTGCCATTGGCAGGTTCATTGATCCCTTATATCGACAAACAACTCGAAAGTGGTCAGTCAAAAGAAGAATGGAAAGGTCAAGTTGAAACCAACAAGATTTTAGGTAATCAACAAATTGTTCCTATCGATGGTCATTGTGTCCGCATCGGTGCGATGCGTTGTCACTCTCAAGCAATTACTTTGAAATTGAAAAAAGATGTACCGCTTGATGAGATCGAGGATATGATCCGTAATTCGAGTCAATGGGCTAAAGTTGTTCCTAATACACGCGAAGCGTCAATGACCGATCTGACCCCTGTTGCAGTTACTGGTACTTTAACTGTACCTGTTGGTCGTTTACGTAAATTGAACATGGGTAAAGAATACCTCGGTGCATTTACGGTAGGAGACCAACTACTTTGGGGCGCTGCTGAACCTTTACGTCGTATGTTACGCATTCTTGTGGAATTCAAGAACGCGTAAGCAAAAACTGATAAAAAACAAAAGCCGATCACATTTGATCGGCTTTTTTTATTACCGTAGATAAGGAATTTACAATCCATTTACATCACGGTAATGTATACTCAGCTAGTGTTGGCATTTCACCATGGCTGAAATATCAACGGGCCCTAGACCTGACTACAACACCACTATTCATGGATCGAGATGACTGTTAATAACAAATTAAAAATTGCCATTTTAGCCATTTTATCTTCGCAATCTCTTTATGCGATTACCTTTGACCCGCTGCAAATTCAATCTGCACCTGGTGAATTACTTTATGCTGAAATGAGCTTTCATCAAGCAGATTCAAATGCAAGATTAGAGGTTTCACTAGCAACACCAGATGACTTGCGTATGTTAGGTGCAACACATCAACCACCTGCACATCTCAATTTTTTTACACGTCGTAATAATCGCGGCGAGGGTGTTATCGTTGTTACCTCTACCCGCCCAATGCTCGATCCTGAGCTAAATATTATTCTAAAAATACAAGAAGGTAGTGCCTCACATTTAAAGCATATTCGACAACCCATTCGACAAAATGCCAAAGTCGCAAACAATGCTAAAAGCAGCTATGAAAAATCTTTGACACCCAAGTTCATCGTAAGTGAAAAAGACATTGCTTTAAACCTGCCTGAAAGTACTCAATTTAATACAACAACCCAGCCCAGTTTGAAACAAGAAAAGCTCTTAAACGCCCCCTTTGTACTCCCTCCTGTCTTAAATATTTCAGAGACACGTCATTCTGCAACTGCAACTGCAACTGCAACTGCAACTGCAACTATTGAGCAAGCTCAAATAAAAGAAGAAATCAACTCTACAGCTAAAAATCAAACCAATACAAATACGTTAGCAACTCAAACTGCTACAGATGAAGCCATTACGCAAAGCAATACCACAGCAAATGAAAGCAAAATAGAAACTGCCCAAGCAGAAGTAAAAATAGAACAAGCATCTGAAAAGGCCCAAGAACCGCCGCTAAAAGAGGCAACAAAGCCTAAAGCGCCAACCAATCAACAACCAGCAGCATCAGCCAATGCTCAACAGCATGTCGTACAACGAAATGAGTCACTTTGGAGTATTGCCCAACGCATTTCAGCGCAGACGCAACAACCATTACATCAAGTGATGCATCAAATTAAGCAACAGAACGAACATGCTTTTATCGGCGGCAATGCCAATCGCTTAAGACAAGGTTCTCATTTAAACTTCAATCTCAACTCAGTTCCAGTGAGAAAAACACCACCAACATCAACTATAACTGCACAATCACGTCTACCAGCTGAGAAAGCGAAATATCGCTTGCAACAGGCCGAAATGACCTTAGTTGCGGAAAGCAATCAAGATTCAAGCACTGGAAGTGCCAAAAAAGACACATTGCAGCAAAAAAGCACTGCAGACTTGTCATTAAAAGTTATGACAGCACGAGAAAAAACCGTTACATTACAAAAAAACGTAACGCAGTTAGAATTGGCTTTACGCCAAAAGGAACAACGGATTCAACTGCTCAATGCTCGACTCGCTGCACTACAAGATCAGTTGAAAGCGCAACAGGAAGCGAAGAATTCAGCGCACTAAGTTACGAAAACATTTATAGATTTGTATAAAGCGGTTCTGGCTTTAAGGGGTATAGATCATGTCAACTATAATAATCGTATTGCTCGTCATCGTTTTAATTGTAGCAATCGTTCTTAAAAAGCGTGAAGGTCAGCAAAAGCAGACCGCAGCAAAAAAAACTGCTAGCAAAACTGCGAAAAAAGCTTCATCGCGTACTACATTGGTTCAAGAAGAGCATGTACCTGCCCCAGCAGTGACAACACCAATCTCGGAAAGTCTGCGTCAAAAACTGAGTCATGAAATTCAACAGGGTAATTATCTGACTGCTGAAGCACAGATTAACCAAGCGTTAAAACAAGATAATGCTCAACATGAATTATATTTATTTTTAGCAGATATTCATTTAGCACAAAAAGATGAGTTCGCAATTGATCAATTGATCAAACATTTGCATGCATTAAAGTTAGCCGATATTGCTCAAGCTGCTGAAGTTAAGAAAAAAGAAGGGTTAAAAGCGACTTCATTTGACAGTATTGAGTTCGACCATCAAGCTAGTGCTCCTACGATAGACACGACATCAGAGCAAAAATCTGAGTTTGATGGCTTAGCACAAGATACTCCCCAAAGTTTTGATGACTTGCAATCTGAATATATTGCACCTGCTGAACAAGAAAAGGTTGCAGAGCCGAAATCAGCCGTTGAACCTTTAGATTTTGACTTCTCTTTCGAGCAAAAAGAAACAGCCAAAACTGACACTACTGCTGTAGATGTTCAAGGCCAGCAAGCGCTGGCATTTACCCCAAGTATTGATTCAACACCAAGTATCGAAGAAACAAAACAGCCTGAAGAAAAACCAGCCCTAGATTTTAGCTTTGGTAATTTAGAGTTAGCACCCACTCAACCTTTAGATAAAGTTGAGGAGACTCAATCTAAAGCGGATCTATCCCCGAACCTCGCACCTGAACAAGTGGCATTTGAAGACAGTCCAGTTGAACTAGAAAAAGCTGAATTGGACTTTGGTACAACCGAAACAAATGTTGATTTAGCAGCAAATTCTCCTGCACAGGTCGTACCAGAAGCTGTTACGCTAACTGATCCACTTGCCCAATCTTTTCCAGATTTGCAGCAGCTAGATGAAGCTCAACTTAACTTAGATCTTGCTGAGCAATACATCGAACTTGGGGCATACGAGTCTGCCCAAGCATTGCTACAAAGCAGCCAATCTCAGTTTAATGCTGAACAACAACAACGTTCACAAAAATTACTGAATCAAATAGCGTCATAAAGCAGATCGGTCTAAAATAAGCAGTCTCCATGACTGCTTTTTTTATGATGAAAAAATTTCTATTATGAAAACAATCGCTTTAATTTATATGGGTGGAACCTTTGGCTGCGTTGGTGATCCTTTAATGCCGATGCCTGAACACAGCTTTTTACCTGCACTGAAAAAAGTAATCCCTACACATTTCTCGGTAGAGTGTTTTGCTGCACCAAGCATCAAAGACAGTAGCGCTTGTACTGCAACAGACTGGCTCCAACTTATACAACAAGTTCAGCAACTACAACTTGACGGTTTTCAGCATTTTGTCATCATCCATGGTACAGATACTTTAAGCTATGCAGCAGCAACACTTGCGCGTTTCATAGGGCATTCTTGCCATGTCGTGATTACAGGTAGCCAGTATCCTCTACTCAACATTGATGCAAATGACATCCGAGAGTTTACTGATGCATTGAGTAATTTAACTCTCGCATGTGAGCAAGTCCTTCGACTCCCTGCTGGTGTCTATCTTGCCTTTCATCAACAGATTTTCCATGCACAAACAGCACTAAAAGTTCATACGACTGAATTGAATGCATTTGCAGGTGTTGCAGCAACTCAAGAATGTCATACTGTCGCCGATTATTTTGTGGTCCAAAATGAACATTTTGAACAAGCCACACAGCTCAGCGTACTCAACTTGATGTTACAACCCATCGCGCAAGAGCAGCTCACCCTACAGCTAAAGAATATTCTTGCAAACCCACCTCACTTTTTAATTTTACAAGGATTTGGGACGGGCAATATTGCTGTCAATGATGAGATACTATCGTTATTTGAAGCCCTCTATCAGCGCCAATGCCTCACCATTGTTAGTACTCAAGTCACCTTCGGGCAAATAGATCAACGTTATGCAGTTAGTTCATGGATTCATTCTGCCAAAGTTTTGCTCAATGATTGTCATAGCCATGCCGATTTATATGCAAAAGCCCTGCAAATGTATTTAAAATACCCGACCCACGATCAATGGTTCACTCATTGGCAGCAACACTAATTCTGAGGTTAAGACATGCAACGTTATGCAATTGGTATTGAATTTTGCGGTACTCAATACCGTGGTTGGCAAACACAACAAGCAGGCGTTGTAAGTGTTCAAGAAACCATTGAAAAAGTCTTAAGCACAATTGCAGATCACCCTATTATGTTGCATGGTGCTGGACGTACGGATGCAGGAGTACATGCAACCAATATGGTTGCGCATTTTGATACTACCGCAATCCGCCCAGATCGTGGTTGGCTCATGGGGACAAACAGCCAACTTCCGAAGGATATCTCACTTCAGTGGATTAAACGCATGGATGAAAGCTTCCATGCTCGCTTTAAAGCTCGCGCAAGACGCTATCGCTATATCGTTTATAACGCCCCAACTCGCCCCGCGTTATTGTATAAGCAAGTAACCCATCTCTATCAAACCCTTGATGTACAGAAAATGATTGCTGCTGCTGCAAAATTTGAAGGCACGCACAATTTTGAGACCTTCCGCGCTGCAGCATGCCAATCCAATCAACCTGTACGCCACGTCAAACATTGTCGTTTGTTTGAACATGGCCGCTATCTAGTTCTTGATATCCAAGCGGATGGTTTTTTGCATCATATGGTGCGAAATATTATGGGCTGCTTACTTGAGATTGGACAAGGGATGTATGAGATCGACCATATTGATCACATGTTCGCTGCACAAGACCGCAAAGCCGCTGGTATTACGGCACCTGCCGATGGACTGTACTTCATTCAAGCAGAGTATCCTGAACAGTTTGATCTCCCGCAACCCCCATTGGGACCGCATTGGTTGAATCTTCCTGAATAAAAAACCTTATCTGATTGATAAGGTTTTTAGAAATTTTTAACGTTGTTTTCTTTTACGATATTCAACAGGGGTTTCATTGGTCCAGCGCTTAAATGCGCGATAAAAAGTACTTGGCTCTGAAAATCCAGTTAAATACACAATACGTTCTACACTCTCATTGGTGTTTGCCAATAACTTTTTGGCTAAACGGCAACGATAATCAGAAAGAATTTGCTGAAAACTGGTATTTGCCTCACTCAATTGAGTTCTTAGACGACGAGGTGTGATGTTCAATTGTGCGGCAACTGTCTCCAAAGTTGTCTCACCACTTTCCAAGGTTGAACCAATGGCACGACGTACCTCACCCACTAAATCATAGCGGGCTAGCTCTTGTAATTTTTCAATCGCTAATTGTTCATGGAGCTGCAATAGTTCTGGTTCAGCTTGCCATAATGGATAATCTAGTACCGTCGCATCAAAATAAAGTCGAGTCTCTTTTTGCCCCAAGCTCACAGGACAACCGAAAACACGAAAATACTCATCATCGTCAGCACCTTCATTAAAATTGAAATCAATATAAATCGGCTGAAACTGACCTTCAGTAATAAACTTAAAGAACCGTAGAATACCCGACATCGCACATTCAGAAAAATGACGATTCACCAAGTTATCTGGCCAATATTGCTCGCCATTACTGAGATAACAACGACCATCTTCAATAATCAATTTCGCATCAAAAGCATCACTGATTAAACGTTGGTAAGCCAAAGCACGCTTTAGCCCCTCACCAAAAGTTTCGCTACTAATAAACAAATGTTCAATGACCTGCCCTCTATACAAAGGCAAATGCTCACCAAGATGTAGCCCAATATCAGGATCGTTACTTACTTCTTGTGCAGCGATCCAAAATGCATTCTGTGCACTTAATGGCGTTCGTGCATTGGTATCAACTTGATTGAGAGCCACTCCAGCCTTGGTTAAAATCTCTTCAGTCGGTAATCCTGCTTTACGAATTGCCTGATAACCAAAGCGCAATACAACTGATGCATCTGTTAGCTGACCCACGCAGTGCCCTTCCCTGTAAGTACGTTATTGTGACAATGAACAATAAATTTAGATTAACGTTGATTGACCAAACTGACAACAATATTCTGCTTCTTTTGTAAAAAAAATTTAAGAATTGTCTAACAATTTCTTTCGGCTAATATCTGGCTGCCTTATCTTGACTTCATCTTGTAAATTTTAAATAAATTGACTATAATTTGCGCCTTTCCAATTTGATCATCAGGTAGGCCATGGCCAATAAAGAGGAACTCATCGAGTTCGAAGGCGTTGTCACCGAAACGCTTCCTAATACTATGTTCCGTGTACGTTTAGAAAACGGTCACGAAGTTATTGCTCACATTTCTGGTAAAATGCGTAAACACTATATCCGTATTTTGACAGGCGACAGCGTAAAAGTTGAAATGACACCTTATGATTTAACAAAGGGTCGTATTACTTATCGTGCGCGCTAAGAATTCGTGAATGCAAAAAAGCCACAACTCATGTGGCTTTTTTTATAAGCTATAAGCGAATACGCTATTTAATGATCTAACACTCACTTAGTTGTTTAGAGCAATAGTAATTATCACTGTAATATAATATCGTCTCC
>OBJT01000266.1_pt1 | contig 13927 bp, 13 predicted proteins | sample 1519861 | NCBI WGS metagenome assembly OBJT01 (sample SAMN02401118, study PRJEB22541) | soil metagenome, isolate JX
CCCACAAGACGGGTGATTTTTTTGTCGATTACGAAGAAAAGGTTTTTGAGGACGTTAAAGCAGAGCCCGGTCAAAAAGCACTGGTGACCTTCCACACGGTGGCGTTTGAGGGGTCAATTGGTTTCGTCAACATGCTGCAAGCCACGCGCCTGCAGCGTAAAGGATTTGAAACCTCAATGCTGCTGTACGGTCCGGGTGTGCTGCTGGGTGTTCAGCGTGGTTTTCCAACCATCGGGGCAGAAGCGTTTCCCGGTCATCAGAACTATGCCAACCAGCTCACCAAATTTATGGCTGAAGGTGGAAAGGTCTACGCCTGTCGTTTTGCACTCCAGGCGTTATATGGACATGGCGAACCTTCGCTGCTGGAAGGCGTGCGCCCCATTAATCCGCTTGATGTGCTCGATCTCAAGCTGCTGCATGTCCGTGACAATGCGGTAATTATCGATACCTGGACGATGTAAGCGGAGGCCCATCATGGCTGGATCTCGCATTATTCGCGCCGCTGCAGCCCAGATTGCCCCGGATCTCAATGAGGCCAGCAAAACGCTGGCCCGTGTTCTGGAGGCAATTGATGAAGCCGCGTCGCAGGGGGCTGAAATCCTCGTGTTTCCCGAAACCTTTGTGCCTTATTACCCCTATTTCTCGTTCATTACCCCGGCGATGACCGCTGGCGCTGCACACCTGAAGCTTTACGAGCAGGCGGTGATCGTACCGGGCCCCATTACCCATGCCGTGGGGGAGCGGGCACGCCTGCGAAACATGGTGGTGGTGCTGGGGGTGAATGAGCGCGATCACGGCACGCTCTACAACACACAGCTGGTCTTTGATGCCAGCGGGGAGTTGGTGCTGAAGCGGCGCAAAATTACCCCGACCTACCATGAACGCATGATCTGGGGGCAGGGTGACGGTTCTGGATTGAAGGTAGCGGAAACACACGTAGGCCGCGTTGGTGCGCTTGCCTGCTGGGAACATTACAACCCGCTGGCCCGCTATAGCCTGATGACGCAACACGAAGAGATCCACTGCAGCCAGTTTCCGGGATCGCTGGTCGGACCCATTTTCGCCGAACAGATGGACGTCACGATTCGCCATCACGCGCTGGAATCAGGCTGCTTCGTGATTAATGCCACGGGCTGGCTCACCGAAGCGCAGATTAATGAGCTGACCGCCGACCCGGCCCTGCAGAAGGGGCTACGAGGCGGATGTAACACCGCAATTATCTCGCCGGAAGGGCGCCATCTGGTGACGCCGCTAACGGAGGGAGAGGGCATTCTGGTGGCCGATCTGGATATGGCGCTGATTACCAAGCGTAAACGCATGATGGATTCCGTCGGTCATTACGCGCGTCCGGAACTGCTGAGTTTGCGGCTGGATGATACGCCAGCGCGTTATGTCATTCCTCGCAGTATCGAGTCTGAAACCGAAGGAGAGCGCGATGCAGAACGTACCCACCTCACGCCAGCAATTAATCACTGAGTTATTGACTCAAGGTGTACAGGTGATTAATCCGCAGCAGGAGCACGTCAGTCGCCATGGCGGCGCGGGCCCTTCGGATCATCAGGCGATGAATATCGACGGTGTTACGGTGATGGTGCCGATTTATACCCATTCTGCACACCGTTCACCCTGGCAAGTGAAGCATGAATCATCGGGCGCAACCCGTCTCTACAACCTCAATATCCCGGTGAAGGAGATCAGCATTGCCCATAAACCGCGCTTCTACGATCGGCAGACGGCAGAGGGTATTCCCTATTCGCAGATTGCCACCCTGCATGGCACCGATGTGCTGGCCACCACGGTGTTGCAAACCTGTATTCGTTACGAAAATCGCGCCAAAGCTTGCCAGTTTTGCGCTATTGGCCAGTCGCTGGCCGCGGGTAGCACCATTGCACGTAAAACGCCGCAGCAACTCGCGGAAGTCGCCAAAGCAGCGGTTGAACTGGATAGTGTTAAGCATATGGTGATGACCACCGGAACCCCTTCGGGGAGCGATCGTGGTGCGCGTATCCTGGTTGAAAGTGCTGAAGCGATTAAAACGGCCGTGGATCTTCCCCTACAGGGGCAGTGCGAACCACCGGGCGATGCTGTCTGGTTCCGGCGTATGAAGGATGCCGGTATTGACACACTGGGGATGCATCTCGAAGCGGTGACGCCAGCAGTGCGCGCACGCATCATGCCGGGCAAGGCGCAGGTAAGCGTTGACCAGTATCTGATTGCCTTTGCTGATGCCGTTGAGGTGTTTGGCCGTGGTCAGGTCAGCACCTATATCCTCGCCGGGCTGGGTGATACCTCCGAGGCGATACTGTCGCTGTCGGAAACACTCATTGATCTGGGCGTCTACCCGTTCGTGGTCCCTTTTGTTCCCATCAGCGGCACCCCGCTGGAACACCACGCCGCACCGGACAGTGCCTTCATGGCGTCAATCCTGCAACCCCTGGGGCAGATGCTGAACAGCGCGAATCTGCGTTCGCGTGATATCAAAGCAGGCTGCGGCCGCTGCGGCGCCTGTTCTTCGCTGTCCAGCTTTGAACAGGCGATAGCCTGAGGAGCGCCGATGAATCACTACGCGGGATACACCATCAAATGGGTCACTCTGCCTTGGGAACGTCAGCAGGCGTTCGCGCTGCGTCAACGTGTGTTCTGCCAAGAGCAGGGGCTTTTCGTTGGCGACGATCGTGATGACATTGACAGCGAAGCGCGCCTACTGGTGGCTCTCGGTAGCGTGGCTGGCTGGCACGATGAAGTGGTCGGCACGGTGCGTATTCATCAGCCAGAACCGGGGATCTGGGTAGGATCGCGGCTGGCTGTGGATAGCGCCTATCGTCGACAAGGACAGCTCGGACCGACGCTTATTCGTTTGGCGGTATGCAGCGCGCATGCGCTGGGGTGCCAGGCATTTTATGCCCAGGTACAGCATCAGAACGAACCGCTGTTCCGGCGCATGCACTGGCAAACGCTCGACTGGCTCGATCTGCGTGGTGTGCGCCATGCGCGCATGCAGGCTGACTTAGCCTTCTATCCGCCTTGTCACGATCCGCACAGCGGCATGGTTATTCACACCGCAACCCGACAGCGCACCGCGGAGATGCCAACCTTTCTGACAGGAGTTGCGTGATGAACGAGGATTTACCCGCGCTGATAACACAGCTGCACAGCTATAGCGGCCTCGCGCATAAAAAGGACATTCAGACGGTGGCACGCCAGCTGCGCGAAGCCTGGCCTGCGCCTTGTGCGAACGGCGACGACGGCGCGCTGATCCCGGATGGAACGGGCTTCAAGTTGCTGGCGATGGAGGGGTTTATCAATCATTTCGTCGCGGAAGATCCCTGGTTTGCGGGTTGGTGTGGCGTCATGGTGAACCTCAGTGATATCGCCGCGATGGGAGGGCGTCCGCTGGCCATCGTCAATGCACTCTGGGATGACGATTTACCTCATGCAGAGCAGATTCTGCAAGGCATGGCGGCGGCTTCACGCGCCTGGCAGGTGCCGATCGTGGGTGGACACACCAATCTGCGCAGTGAACAGCCGCAGCTGGCGGTGGCGGTACTGGGAGAGACCACTCATCCACTCAGCAGCTTTGCGGTGCGCCCCGGTCAAACGCTGATGGTGGCGATCAATTTACACGGGCGCTGGCATCCACCCGGCCTGAACTGGGATGCCGCCACTGACGCCGATCCTGCAACATTAAGGCGGACGCTGAGATTGTTGCCTGAACTGGCTGCATCAGGTCAGGTACATGCAGCTAAGGATATCAGTCAGGCTGGGTTAGCGGGCACGCTGGTGATGATGCTGGAAAGTGCAGGGCTGGGCGCGGAAATTGATCTGGCCCAGATACCCCGACCAGATGAGGTGGGACTGGAGCAATGGCTATGTGCATTTCCAAGCTTTGGTTTTCTGCTGGCGGTGGACGCTGAGCATTGTGATGCCGTCCAGCAACGCTTTGAAGCCTGCGATGTTGCCTGCGCGGTGGTGGGGAAATTCACCGTCAATCAACAACTCATGATGCAACTCCAGCAGCAGCGCGCCTGCTACTGGGATCTGACTCAACAGCCGTTAACCGGCATGACAAATCACTGAAGGAGCGAGCAATGCCCGCGATGCATTTTGTTGTTTGCTGGCCCGACGGCAGCAAAGATACCTGCTATTCGCCCTCTACGGCGATTGAGAAACACCTGCAGGTCAATCATCCCTATACGCTGGAAGAGTTTGTTACCGTCACCAGCCGAGCCTTGGATGAAGCCAGCGATCGCGTAAAAGCCAAGTTTGGCTATTTCTGTTCCAGCGCCATGGACCAGTCAGCCGCGATCTCGCTCAAAGCACAGCAGTTCAGTGCTGAGCAGCGGGTTATTGTCGAAACCATCACCCCGATCCCGGCCTGACAACAAGCGAGAGCACCATGAACCAACACTATCCTGTGGTCATTATTGGCGGCGGGCAGGCAGGGCTCGCCATGAGCTGGAGTCTGACGCAAAAAAATATCCGGCATATTGTGCTGGAACGCCATCAACTTGCCTGGGCCTGGCGTCATCAGCGCTGGGACAATTTCTGCCTGGTGACACCAAACTGGCAATGTAAGCTGCCGGGGTTTCCTTATGACGGCGACGATCCGCACGGGTTTATGCTGCGCGATGACATCGTGGCCTACATTGAACGCTACGCGCAGAGCTTTAATGCGCCGCTGCACGAAGGGGTCAACGTCGAGCGTGTCACGCAACATGCTGATGGTTATGCCTTACACACCCCAATCGGGACCATTCAGGCTGAACAGGTGGTTATTGCTGTGGGGAATTACCACCGGCCACGCTTTCCTGACATTGCTCAGCAACTGCCGCAGCGTATCGCGCAGGTGCACTCCGCGGAGTACAAATCATCGCAGCAACTGCCACAAGGGGATGTGCTGGTCGTAGGATCGGCACAGTCCGGCGCGCAGATTGCTGAGGATTTGCACCTTGCAGGGCGTCGCGTGCATCTGTGTGTGGGGAGCGCACCGCGCGTGGCGCGTTTCTACCGCGGACGCGATGTGGTTGACTGGCTGGATGACATGGGGCACTACCGTTTAACCGTGGACAACCATCCGCTGGGCGAGGATGCACGACGTAAAACCAACCACTATGTCACCGGGCGGGATGGGGGACGGGATATTGATCTGCGCGCGTTTGCGCTGCAGGGCATGCAGCTGTATGGGCGTTTGCTGGGCTATCAGGACGGTAAGCTTCTCACCGCTGACGACCTGCAAGCCAACCTCGACGGCGCAGATGCGACCTCGAAAAAAATTAAGGACAGTATCGATACCTGGATTGAACAACAGGGTCTTCAGGCACCGGAAGAACCGACTTACCAGCCGCTCTGGCAGCCGGAACACCAGCCGGGTGCTATCGATCTTGCCAACATCAGCGCTATCGTCTGGGCAGTTGGTTTTCACACCGACTTTAGCTGGATTGAGGCACCAGCCTTCAATGAAAAAGGCTATCCCAGCCATACCAGAGGCGTTTCGGTGCAGCCGGGTCTCTATTTCCTCGGTTTACCCTGGTTGTGGACGTGGGGATCAGGGCGTTTCGAGGGTGTTGGGGAGGATGCACTATGGATTGCGAAGCGTATTGAACAGCACGCTCGGAAAATGTCTCAGCCGGAGGCCACCTATGTTGACAGCCGACGCTGAGGGTGAAGGATTGAACCGTGTCTTCTGGCAACAAGAAGCGCAACACCTCCATTGGCAGTATCCCTTCGAGCAGGTGGTTAAGTACGTGGAGGATGGGCCTCGTCGCCGCTGGTTTCCTGAAGGAAAGACCAACCTGTGCTTCAACGCGCTCGATCGCCATCTGGCACTGCGAGCGGATCGGTGTGCCATCATCCATCGTGACTTTTGCGGTGAGACGCATCCATTGAGCTATCGCGAGTTATGGCAACAGGTTAATGCACTCAGCAGCCTGATGGCCGAGTGGGGGATCCGGCAGGGCGATCGCGTGTTAATCGCACTGCCCATGACGCCGCTGGCTGCGGTGGCGATGTTAGCTTGTACACGTCTTGGGGCGATTCATGTGGTGGTTTATTCTTCGATTACCAGTGACGCGCTTGCGCAGCGTGTTCAGGCTTGTACGCCCGCATTGATCCTTCATCATAGCGACAGCCGTGGTCGAGAATCGTTGCCTACTATTCCCACCACAGCAGAGAACATGCGGGTTGTGGATACCGCCTCTGCCGCCTATGTAAAGCAGCTGGCGTTACATATGGACAGGCATGTCCCTTGTGTGTGGCTCTCTTCCAGTGAGCCGTCACATATCTTGTTCACCTCCGGCACCAGCGGTGTACCTAAAGGGATTGTGCGCGATACCGGAGGCTATGCCGTGGCGCTGCTAGCCAGTCTGCGCCATCTGTTTAATCTCGCTGATGATGAGATTTTCTTCACCTCGGCTGATATAGGCTGGGTGACCGGACACAGTTACGGGATTTACGCACCACTGTTGGCTGGTTTAACCACGGTGATGTGTGAAAGCAGTGCGGTTAATGCGCCAGGCCAGAACTGGTGGCACATGGTCGCAGAACTGGGCATTACCCGTATGCTCACCATCGCGGGTGCTATCCGACTCGCACGGCGGCAGGGACCACCGCGAGCCAGTTTGACATCGCTTCGCACATTGTATCTGGCCGGAGAACCACTGGATGAGTCAACTGAGACGTGGGTGCGAGATGTGATGGCGGTAAGTTGTGAAAACCATTACTGGCAAACGGAATCAGGTTGGCCGCTGTTGGCAGGTCAGGGGACGGCACTGAGTGCGGTATTTTCGCGTAGCGCGGAGGTCATTAATCCGCTCAATGGTGAAGCCAGCCCAGAAGGCGAAACCGGCATGCTGATAATCAAAAACACCCTAGGGCCAGGAGCAATGCTGACGTTGTGGCAAGACGACACCCAGCACGATCAGCGTTATTGGTTACAACATAGAGGCCAATGGTGTTATGCCACGCACGACTGTGCCATCAGGCAGGGCAATAAGATTGTCATTCAGGGCCGCATGGATGACGTGATCAATATTGGCGGAAAAAGGCTGGCAACCGCTGAAGTGGAGAATGCGCTGGGCGATTTACCTGGCATGGTGGAAGTGGTCGCCAATCGGACACCTCATCCATTGCTTGGCGAGATGGTCGCGTTGTTTGTGGTCACAGAGGCATTAACCTCGACACAGCAAGCATTGCTGAAACAAGAAATCCGGAAAAGGCTGGTGGAGCGCTGTGGTCGCCATGCATTACCACGGCGGATTCACTTTCGCTATCAACTACCTAAAACCTTTTCCGGAAAATTCCTTCGGCGGATGTTGTTGGATTGACTTTTACTCCGTTCAGCTCGCGTGCTGATATCTGATTCAAACCTGTCAGATTTAAGCGTTTATGACTCGATATTCAGAAATTATCTTTGATGCTGCTAGAAATGACACCCTTGAGCCAGTCCGTCGATGATTTCTTTCCGCTGCGTTTGTGAGAATAAATTTTCACTGTAAAAGGCGGGGCGTAGAAGGGTAGTTTGAAGCTGTTCACGTTCGCCATCGCAGTAATCTTCCTCTCGACGTAGGAAGGGATGGCCATCAACAGATCGCTCTCAGCGATGATGTGCGGCGAACTCAGCATTGATGGGGTTTTAAGAACGATTCGGCGCTCCAGCCCAAGATGCCCTAAGTGGGTATCGAGCAACCCCTTTTTTTCATTCCACGGAGTGACGACCAGATGACCAGCGGCAAGATATTCATCCAGAGTCAGACTCTTGCGGTGTCTGTTGCCGATCACGATAAATTCATCGCTGAACAATTCCACCTCATCCAGATCCTGATGCCTTGCATCATCCGGTTCACTAAATCCCAATGCCAGATCCACTTCACCCGCGAGCAATTCATTCAGCGCCGGATTGTTCGGCAAATGACACAGTTCAAACTGTATGTTGGGGGCCATTTTTTCAATCTCCCCCATCAAGGCAGGGAACACGCAGAAAGCGGTGTAATCCGTCACCGCGATACGAAAACTCTCGCTGCTGTTTAATGGATCAAATGGCTTAACCGGGCTGAGCCGCTGATTGAGTGCACACAGGCTCTGTGCAATGTGTGGCGCGAGTTCTTCTGCATAAACGCTGGGACACATTTTATGCCCCTCACGATAGAACAGCGGGTCTTTTAAGAATTCGCGAAGTCGTGTCAGAGCATGGCTAAGTGCAGAGGTGCTCATGGACAGTTCAACGGCGGCCAGCCGGACGGAGCGATGTCGGTATACCGCATCGAAAACCGGTAAAAGATTGAGGTCAAGACGCCGCAAAATATGATGCATGAAATTCACCTTCCATTGATTTTATTGCACTTAATTCATTTTAAGATACCGCTTATCATAACCACCTTCAAACCTCGTATGGCAGAGACACGTTTATGAGTGTGGCTATCCGGAAAGCGGTCCCGGACGATACCGATGCTATTTACAATATGATCAATGGATTGTCGGTATACCGAGAAGCACCACCCGACGTCATTCCCGGTGTGGAGGAGATCAGGACCACTTTGTTTGCTGAAGACACCAATGCCGAAGCCTATATTTGCGAAATAGAGGGCATTGTCGCTGGATATGCGGTTGTTTCTCATAGCTACTCCACCTGGCTTGGTCGGCACAGCCTGAACATGGATGATCTGTACTTCACGCCTGATTACCGGGGACGGGGAGCGGGCAAGGTGATGCTTCAATTTATCGCTCAGCTTGCTGTCAGCAGACGTTGCAGCCGCATCGAATGGAATGCGTTGGAATGGGATAAATCAGCCAAAGATTTTTACAACAGTATTGATGCGCTCCCCCTGAATGAATGGGTGCGATATCGACTGGATGGTCCGGCTCTGGAAAGGTTCGCGTCGCAGGTCATTAGCTGACGTAACGGGCGCTCCTGCTGTTTATTGTCTACTAAATTGAGACAGTAATTACATTTTAACGTCATTGATGGTCGATTTTGTTTACGTTAATTTTGCTCCATCGGCAGCGAATACTCGCTCCCAAAAATCAATAATGGAGATGACCATCATGATCGAACAAAGATTCTCAGACGCCCGCGGACTCGGCGACCACGGCTGGTTACGCTCACGCCATACGTTTTCTTTTGCGAATTACTGGGACCCGAAACAGACCGGTTTCTCCGACCTCTTAGTCATCAATGATGACCGGGTTTCGGGCGGACGTGGTTTTGGTGCTCACCCACACAGCAACATGGAGATCATCTCCTATGTGCTGGACGGGTCGCTGGCTCACAAGGATTCGATGGGCACCGGTTCCGTTATCGTCCCGGGAGATGTTCAGCTCATGAGCGCAGGCTCCGGGGTGACCCACAGTGAGTTCAACAACTCAAAAGAAGCAGGGGTTCACTTCCTACAGATCTGGGTGGTACCCGCTGAAAAGGGCACGGCGCCGGGTTATCAGCAGGTGAGCGTCGCGGGTGGGGAGAAGCGCGGACAGTTCAAACTCATCATTTCGCCGGATGGTGCAGAGGATTCACTGAAAATAAAGCAGGACGTGCGCATTTTTGCCGGACTGTTTAATGGTAGTGAACAGCAGACAATCACACTGCCGGAAAACCGTTACGCCTACATCCATGTTGCACGGGGCAGTATTAAGGTAAATGGGATAACTTTCAGTGAAGGAGATGGTGCTCGGGTCCGTCATGAAAGCGAACTGACTTTCTCTGACGGAAAGGAAGCAGAAGTGCTACTGTTTGACCTGCGTCCGATCGAGGTTAACCACCCAACGCGATGAGCCTAAAAAAGACCGGCTGAAAAGCCGGTCAAATCCCTTAGTTTTCTCTTAAACAGCCATGAAGTGATGTGTGGCTGTTTTTTTATGGAGAGCCGCGAGGGCCGGCTTATTTATGCTTCAGTTTTACATGGGGTTTACCTTGCAGTTGAGTGAACTTATTCATTACTCAGGTGCAACCAGATAGCGTGCGACGGGCATTTTCTCCCCTTGATGGAAGGCATAAACCCGGGTCTGTATCTTCTGGTCGTTCATGGTGTAACGCTCAAGCTGGCGCAGATGCTCCATCCAGGAACCCACGACAAACGTTTCTACGAAAATGCCGGGCTGGAGAATATCTTCATAGACCGCCCAGTTGATGGCGCCACCGCGACGCCGTACGCGGCGCATGTCCTGCATGCAGACAATGAAGTCGTGCGCATCTTGCTGGATGATCTGATATTCATAGCTCACCCTGACCGGCCCACGGTCGTGATGAATATCCAGTGCCGGAACCGTTTCGCCTGTTTCACTGACGTCCAGATTCAGGTCAGGATCTTTATCGAGACGCCAGCGCAGTACGGTGAGGCAGGCCAGTGCCATGCCGACGGTGGCGACGCAGAGTGAAACAGGAATACTGTAGCGAGAGGCCAGTTGTCCCCAGACAGCGCTACCTACGGTCATAGAACCAAAAAAGACCGTCAGGTAAACCGCCAGTGCGCGCGCTTTTACCCATTTAGCTGCGCTGCGCTGAGCCCCCAGGTTGAGCGTGGAAAGCACGGCTATCCAGGCAAAACCGGTGAAAAACTCGAACGCATTGAGCAGCCAGAAATGGCGGATAAATGCGAGCGCGAGCATCGTCGCAGCAAACATCAGGCTCGCCAGCACCATCAGCTGATCGGCATTAAAACGCTTTCGCAGACGCGGCAGCAGCACGGCACCGCAAATAGCACCGACGCCGATAAAGGCCAGCATGATGCCGTATCCACCTGGCCCCAGTCCCAGTTCACGGCGGGCAACCAGCGGCAGCAGTGCCCAGCCAGCGCTGCCGAACACAAAGAAGGCCACCGTACGCACCAGTACGTTACGCAGTACCGGAGCAGCATGAACGTAGCGGACGCCTGCCTTCACGGCTGAGAAGAAGTGCTCCGGCGGCAGGCGCTGTACGCTGGGGGCTTCTTTCCAGCGATAGAGAACCCAGGCCACGCCCAGCACGGAGAGTGCATTGAGCATGAACACCATCCACGGGCCGGCAAACGACAGGATCAGGCCACCCAGCGCCGGACCAATGGCGCGACTGATATTGATACCCAGCGAGTTCAGTGCAATGGCGGGCCCCAGTTCACTCTTGTCGACCAAATCGGGCACAATGGCCTGGAATGGCGGTGAGCTCATGGCGGCGCCTGCACTCATCAGGAAAGCGGCAATCAGCAGTACCAGCGGCGTGACATGTCCGGTATAGGAAAGGACTGTCAGGCCCGCCGCAGCGATAAACACCCACAGCTGAGAGAACAGCAGATATTTTCTTCTGTCAATGATATCAGCCAGCACGCCGGAGGGCAGGGCAAACAGGAACATCGGCAGGCTGGCGGCCGCCTGCACCAGCGCGACGTTCAGCGGATCGGCGCTCAGCGTCAGCATGGTCCAGTTGACGCCCACATCATTCATCCAGGAACCGATGTTGGACACCACAGTGGCAATCCACAGCATGCGAAATACCGGCTGCTGCAAGGGCTGCCAGGGTGAGGCCGACGTGGCAGGTGCAGGAATGATCTCCTCATCCTGTGTCATGTCATTGATGTCATTAACCTGCGCCATGGCGCACCTCACTTTGTCTGCTGGCACCTAGGCGCCACTTGCCCGGCCCGGTGATGGCCAGCGTGGTAAAGATAATCAACAGCAGCCAGCCAAACTGGCCTTCTGCAATGCTCCAGTCAGGGTGAACAAACACCATCGCAACCAGTAGCACGCCGATGATTGGCAGACAGGCTAAACGGGTAAATACGCCGATCAGAATGAAAATCGGGCAGATCACCTCGGCAAAGATAGCCGGAAGCAAGCTCATGTAAGGACCGAGGCCAAAGGGATCCTCGATACGCGTCAGTTCTTCGCTGAAATGAAACACTTTCGGCAGGCCGTGTACGTGCAGTAACAGCAGGCAGCCGGTGAGGCGCAGGAAGAACAGCCCCGCATCAATGCGGGGCGGCTGAGAGAATAGACTCTTCATGTTGATCAGAACGCGAAGCAGCTGCAGCCGAGCGCGCCCCAGAAGGCGTTCTCCTCGGATACCGGCATATTGGCACCGCGTGCGACATCGTGCGAATGGCTGTGCACGCCGCACGGGCCGCTGCACTGGTGCGGCACCTGCTGCATGCCGACACGGGTTTGCGCGGTTGGCGGTGCACTACGGTAATGACCCGGTACTTTCACCACCGGTGACCACTCAGGCAATACTGGAATTGACGGCGGCGCCTCACTGCTGAACGAGCCTGCGGCATACACGATGTTGCCGTCGACCAGAGTCAGCACCGACTCAATACCTTTGATCTCCTCTTCCGGTACGCTGAAATAATCTTTGCTCAGCACCACCATGTCCGCCAACTGACCGGCAACGATCTGGCCTTTTTTTCCCTGCTCGCTGGAGAACCAGGCGCTGCCCTGCGTCCACAGCATCAGCGCGGTATCGCGGTCCAGACGGGCGTTGACGTCATACATCTGCATCCCGCCCACGGTACGGCCAGATACCAGCCAGTAAAGCGCAGTCCATGGGTTATAACTGGCAACGCGCGTCGCATCGGTACCGAGACCCACCGGCACGCCGGTTTCCAGCATGCGCGCCACCGGTGGTGTATGGCGGGTCGCTTCAATGCCGTAACGCTCAGCAAAATATTCACCCTGGAACGCCATACGGTGCTGTACGGCAATACCGCCGCCCAACTCTTTGATACGGTCGATGTTACGCTGAGTCACGGTTTCAGCGTGGTCGAAGAACCAGTGCAGGCCGTTAAACGGAATGTCGCGGTTGACCTTCTCGAATACGTCCAGCATGCGGCTGATTGATTCATCGTAGGTGGCGTGCAGGCGGAACGGCCAGCGATGCTCGACCAGGTGGCGCACCACGCGTTCCAGTTCATCTTCCATGCCTGGCGCCAGGTCCGGACGCGGCTCAAGGAAGTCTTCGAAGTCGGCGGCGGAGAACACCAACATCTCACCGGCCCCGTTGTGACGGAAATAGTCGCTGCCCTGGCCCGGCGTCAGCATGTCGGTCCATTTCTCGAAATCTTCCAGTTCGTGACCGGGACGCTGAGTAAAGAGGTTGTAGGCGATACGCAGGGTCATCTGCTTCTTCTCGTGCAACTCAGCGATGACTTCGTAATCTTCCGGGTAGTTCTGGAAGCCGCCGCCTGCGTCAATGGCGCTGGTCAGGCCAAGACGGTTCAGTTCGCGCATAAACTGACGAGTCGAGTTGACCTGCTGCTCAAGCGGTAATTTCGGACCTTTTGCCAGCGTGGCGTAGAGGATCATGGCGTTCGGGCGGGCAATCAGCATGCCGGTCGGGTTGCCATTGCTGTCGCGCTGGATCTCGCCACCCGGCGGGTTAGGGGTGTCTTTGGTGTAGCCTACGACTTTCAGTGCGGCACGGTTGAGCAGGGCACGGTCATACAGGTGTAGCACGAAAACCGGTGTATCCGGTGCTGCTTCATTGATTTCATCCAGCGTTGGCATACGGCGCTCGGCAAACTGAAACTCCGTCCAGCCGCCAACCACACGCACCCACTGAGGTGAAGGGGTACGCAGTGCCTGCTCTTTCAGCATGCGCAGCGCATCGAAAACTGAAGGAACGCCTTCCCAGCGCAGCTCAAGGTTGTAATTCAGGCCACCACGAATCAGGTGCAGGTGCGAGTCATTCAGGCCGGGAATAGCCGTGTGGCCCTTCAGGTCAATGACCTTTGTGCCTTCACAATGGTGCTGCATGACTTCTGCCAGACTGCCTACTTCAAGAAACTTGCCGTCGCGGATGGCGACCGCATCGGCGATCGGATTTGCACGATCGACGGTATGAAATCGGCCATTGGTGAGAATGACGTCGGCTTTGCCAAGGGTAACCATAGGATCTCCTGAGATGAGTTGTCCGCAACAGCCATGAAGGCTGCGAACACTAATTGCCCCGCTATGACAGCAGGAT
>OBJT01000267.1_pt1 | contig 13883 bp, 14 predicted proteins | sample 1519861 | NCBI WGS metagenome assembly OBJT01 (sample SAMN02401118, study PRJEB22541) | soil metagenome, isolate JX
TGGCGGCGGCGACCCCGTTGCCGTTGAATGCCGACTTCGGTGATGGTTTCGGCGCCACGCCGCAGGCGGTGGGGGAGGCGGTGGCTGCAGCGATCGACACCGGCATCGCGGCGTTGTCGATCGAGGATGCCAGCGGCGTCGCCGATGCACCGCTGCGTTCGATCGACCAGGCGGTCGAGCGCCTGCGCGCTGCCCGTGCAGCCATCGACCGCGCAGGCGGTGACGTGCTGCTGGTCGGGCGTGCGGAGAACTTCTTCGTCGGCGTGCCGGATCTGCAGGACACCCTGCAGCGCCTGCGGGCCTATGCCGAGGCCGGTGCCGATGTGCTGTATGCGCCTGGCATCAGCACGCGCGAGCAGATCAGCGCGGTGGTTGCCGCTGCAGGGTCAAAACCGGTGAACCTGCTGGTTGGTGGACCGACACCGCTGAGCCTGCAGGACATCGCAGCACTTGGCGTTCGCCGGGTCAGCCTGGGCGGTGCGCTTGCGCGTGCGGCATGGGGTGGGCTGATACAGGCCACACAGCCGATCGTGCAGGAGGGGCGTTTCGATGGGCTGCAGCAGGCGGCTTCCGGGGCCGCGTTGAACGCGTTGTTCCGCTAACGGACAGCCGGTAGATCCATGCCATGCGTAGATGGATGCGCCGGAGCGTACCGACGCCCAGCAATCGCGCTACAGCGTTTCCACTCCACCCTTGGGCAGCGTCACGCCAGGCTCCAGCGCTGGCAGCAGTTGCCAGAGCAGCTCAGGGTTGTCGAGCAACCCGGCGCCATCCAGATAGCTCCATTGCGCGGCGCCGACGCGGCGCACGGCGACCATGAACGAGGTGCTGCGGATCGGGGATTCACGTACGCGCAGCAACGAGTAGCGCGGGACGAAGCAGACCTCCTCGTCGCCGGCGGCATAGGTACGGGTCGGTACCCCAGCTTCGTCGCTGATGATGGTGACGCCGGCCTCGTGCAGCGCCTTGACCGTGTCGCGGGTTGATCGGGCGTATACCTCATCACCGCCGGCCAGGCGTTTCAGGCTGGGATGCGTGCGGGCGATGATCAGCTCGGCATCGCCGCGGGCGAACGCGGCCAGCATCCCCTGCACGTCCTGGCGCAGGGCGGCCGATTCGGATGGGGTGAGCTCGCCGGCTACGGCCGTCGGCGCCATCGTGGCCAGCAGCAGGAACAGCAGGGGAGCAAGCAGGCGTCGGTGCATCGTCGGGGACCTCCACGGGATGCGGCGCACTATACGGTGAACGCAAAAACAGCGTCCCACCGGTGGCGCTGGTGATCCGGGAATCATTACTTACCATTGGTAGGTAATGATTCCTGGAGATTCACCCATGCACAGTCTCATCGTCACCACCCACCCGGAAACCGGATCGCTCACCCATGCCATCGCCCAGCGCATCGGCGACGCCATCCGGGCCATCGGCGCCGGCAACACCGTAACCCACGCCGACCTGGTCGCCGAAGGCTTCGATCCGCGCTTCAACCGCGATGACCAGGCTCTGTTCCGCGGGACCGGCCCGGTTCCGCCCGATGTGGCGGCCGAGCATGCGCGGCTGGACGCCATCGATACGCTGGTGCTGGTCTACCCGCTGTACTGGTGGTCGTTCCCTGCCTTGCTGAAGGGATGGATCGATCGCGTGTTCACCCAGGGCTGGGCGTACCAGGACGGTGCCGATGGCAAGGTGCAGAAGAAGCTGCAGCGCCTGCGCGTGCATCTGGTCGGCGTTGGCGGTGCGGGCGCGGAAATGATCGAACGGCGCGGCTATGGCACGGCGATGAAGACCCAGATCGACATGGGCATCTTCGACTACTGTGGCGCGCGCGTGCTGTCGTCCGAACTGCTGCTCGACGCCGACAGCGGTGCCGCGCAGGCGCATCTGCAGACCGCCATGGAAATCGGCCGTAAAATCGGTACTCCGATGAGTTGATCACCGTGTTCCGCCGATGCCTGCCAACGCCGCTCCCACGCGCCGCCGATTGACCCGCGAGCAACGCGCCCGCCAGTTGCTGGACGTGGCCTGGGCGCTGGTTGGCGAAGAGGGCACCGACGCGTTGACGCTGGGACGGCTGGCCGAGGCGGCGGGCGTGACCAAGCCGGTGGCCTACGATCACTTCGTGACCCGCAACGGCCTGCTGGCCGCGCTCTACGATGACTATGACGGGCGGCAGACGGTGGTCTTCCACGAGCGTATCGGCCGCGCCCGGGCGCAGCTGGCCGACCGTGCGGCAGCCATCGCCTCCGGCTACATCGACTGCATCCTCAGCCAGGGCAGTGAAGTGCAGGGCATCCTCGCCGCGCTGGTGGGTGCGCCGGAACTGCACGAGGTGCGGCGGCGTTACCAGCAGGACTTCATCGACAACTGCGACGCCTGGCTGGGCCCGTTCGCCAGCGACGGCTCGGTGCCGCTGGCGGGACGCTGGGCGATCCTGGGTGCGGCTGAAACCCTGTCCGAGGGTGTGGCCGCGGGCGCGCTGGACAAGACCGACGCCGAGGCCGAGCTGCAGCGGCTGATCGTGGCGACGGTCAAGCGTCGCTGAGCCGCTTCGAAGGTCAGGCCCCGGCGGTACTGCCGGCCAGCGTGGCGAATCCTGCCGCCAGCTGATCGCGCACCCATGCGTCGCGCGCGTCGCGGCTCTCAGAACCCAATACCACGGTGATCAGGCGTATAGGCTCGTCCCGCCCGTGTACCACCCGGCATGCGGTGGCGGCCAGGCAGAAGCCTGCGGCCTGGGTGTAGCCGGTCTTCAAGCCATCCACGCCGTCATCGCCAAGCAGGGCGTTCTGGTTGTTGCGGCTGAAGCTGCCGTGCGCGAACGCGCGCTGCGCGGTGACCGCCAGGATCTGCGGATGATCGTTCAACAGGCACGCGGCCAGCACCGCCATGTCGCGCGCGCTGGACGCATGGTGCGGCGTGGTGATGCCGGAGACGCTGGCGAACCAGGTGCTGCGCAGGCCGAGCTGGCGCGCGTGCCGGTTCATGCGCTCCAGGAACGCAGGCTGCGATCCGTCCAGGTGGCGCGCGACCGCCAGCGCCGCGTCATTGCCGGAGACGATCATCAAGCCTTCCAGCAGGCGCGCGAGCGTGACCGTTTCGCCGGGCACCAGGCCCATGCGCGTTTCATCGTCGGCGACCGCATGCACGTCGTCGGCGGCGATGGTGACTTCGTCCTCCCACGAGCGCCCGCGCTCCTCGACACACTCGTAAGCCGCGTAGGCGGTCATCAGCTTGGTCAGCGAGGCCGGTTGCCTGGCGATGTCCGCGTTGTGCTGGTGAATCACTGCGAAGGTTGCCGCATCGAGGGTGATGGACGACAGCGGTGCACGCGCAGGAGCAGGAAGCGGCATGGAAACGACGATGACAGTGGGGGCCCTGGAGGATAGTGTGCGGCGGCTGCACGAAGCTGAAATATTGCAACGATATAACGTAGCATCATTGCGGGCCGCCGATGGCCCGACGGGACATCCGATGACTGCACGCATTCCACGCCGCTGGCTTCATTCTTCGTTGCTGCTCGCGCTGGCCGCACTTGGCGGCTGCCAGCCCAACCTGCGCACCGAGGCTGTTTCCTCCGCCGAAGCCGGTCCGCTCAATGTGATCGTGATGATCAACGACGGTGCCGGCTGGGGTACCTGGGACGCGGCGGCCTACTGGCAGTATGGCCGCCGCGAAGGCGCACCCTATGCGGATTTCCCGCTGCGCCTGGCGGTAACCACCTTCCCGTTGAATGCCAGCAGCCAGCCGACCCGCGACAACGCACAGACGCTTGGCTACGACCCGGGCAAGGCCTGGGATGACACGCCGGTTCCTGCGCAGGACCTGCCGTTTGCCGGCTACCAGTACCTGGCCGCGGTGGCTACCGACAGTGCGGCGGCGGGCACCGCGTTGTCCTCGGGCATCAAGACCTACAACAACGCCATCAACTACAACAACGATGGCCAGCCGGTCGAGTTCAATACGCTGCGCGCCAAGCGCCTGGGCATGGCGACCGGTGTAGTGACTTCGGTACCGTTCGCGCACGCCACACCGGCCGCATTCGCAGCGCAGAACGAATCGCGTAGCAGCTATCACGCCATTGCGCACCAGATGCTGGCGCAGGGCCACATGGACCTGGTGATGGGCACCGGAGGCCCGGGCTACAGCGTCGACGGCCGCGCCTGCAACGAAGGCACGGACGCCGCAAACGCAGAGGGCTGCGCGAATCCATGGGAGTGGGTGTCGCAGCAGGATTGGCAGCAGCTGGAAGCGGGCAGCACCATCGCCGGCAATCCGGCGGGACCGTGGCGCCTGATCCGCAGCAAGGAAGCGTTCGCCGCACTGGCGCAGGGACGGTTGCCGGCCGACAGGCCGCTGATCGGTGTACCGCGCGTGGCCAACACACTGCAGCAGGCGCGCCAACTGCAGGTGCTGGGCAAGGATGCGGCCACGGCTTCCGGTGTGAGGAAGATCGACACCGTGCCGGATCTTGCGACCATGACCCGCGGCGCGCTGCAGTTCCTGCAGCAGCGCTCGTCCAAGGGGCTGTACCTGATGGTGGAAGGTGGCGCCACCGACTGGGCCGCACACACCAGTGCCTGCGGCACCGAATGGCATTACGGCCAGTGCAGCGATCAGCCGCAGTATGGCCGGTTGATCGAAGAGACCATGGAGTTCAATAACGCGGTGACGGCGGTGGTCGACTGGATCGAGCGTAACGGTGGCTGGGAGCGCAACCTGCTGATCGTTACCACCGACCACGACAACAGCATGCCGATGGGCCCGGATGCACAGAACGTTGCCTTCTCTCCGGTACGCAACAACGGCCGCGGCCGCATGCCCGGGATCAGTTTCCGTCCCACCGGCAACCATTCCAATGCACTGGTGCCATTGTGGGCCAAGGGCGCGGGGTCGGAACTGCTGGGCAAGCGCGTGCGCGGCGTTGATGCCGGCTACCGTCAGCACGTGCGCTGGAACGACGGCAGTTACATCGACAACACCGACGTGGCTGCGGCGGTGCAGGAGGCGCTGCAGCGTCCACGGTAACGCCCGGTTGCACCCGGGCTGTTGTCGAGGCAGCCTGCGCACATGCAGTCGGATATCCGCATCGACGGTCGTGTCTTCGCCTACGTCTTCCCCTGTGCGTGGGAAGACTACGCGAAGATCGGTTTCTCACGTGATCCGCTCGGACGCATCAGCGCATTGCACCGGCGTTGGTTCGAGTTCTTCGACCTCGACGCCGGTGCACTGGTGGAAGCGGAAAGCGAGCGCGATGCGCGGGATCTGGAGCTGCAGCTGCGTTCGCCGTTCAAGGCGCACCGCGCGCCGGCGCCGATGACGGTCCAGGACAAGGCTGGAGGTCGCACCGAATGGGTACGTGGTGCCAACCAGGCCTTGTCGCGTGCAATTATCGCGTTGGGCGAACAAGGCTATCGCTGCTATCCACTGAAGGCGTGGCTGCGGGCCGCCCTGTGCCTGCGCATGGACCAGCTGCACGACTGGGCTGCGGTGCAACTTCCGGAGGAGGAAGGCCTGCGGCTGCCCAGTGGCCCCGGCGAGCGCGCGCTGCGTGACACCCTCGACGGTTGTCGGGCATTGGATATCGATCCGATCCCGTGGCTGCCTGAACACGTCCAACGCTGGTACGCAGGGTGAGGAGCGTTCAACGGGTTCTCGGCGGCTGAACAGGCGCAGCCGGTTGCTGCGCGCACTGCGGGGCAGGTGTGGTAGGGCTGGCCAGCTGGCGTGCCAGCTCGGTGCTGGCCACGTGGCCCTGCAGGAACAACAAGCCGCCGAAGATGTTCATGAGCGTGCCTCCACTTGAGTGGATTGCACGATACGGGCAGCATGGACGGGGAAAAAGCGACATTTCCGCAAGCGTGCCTTGAGAGGAATTCAAGCCTGATGTCCCGCCCACCGCTCCATGCCCTGCAGGGTTTCGTGGCCGCCGCCCGGCTCGGCAACCTGTCGCGCGCGGCGGCGTCGATGAACCTGACCGTCAGCGCGCTCAGCCATCAGATGCGGCAGCTGGAAGAACGGCTCGGGCAGCCGCTGCTGATCCGCCAGCCGCGTGGTGTCACCCTCACCCTGGAGGGCCAGCGCCTGCTCGACCAGGTGGGTCCGCATCTGGATGCGATCAACGAAGCCTTCCAGCCCTATGCCGCACGTGCCGAGCACGTGCTGACGATCAGCGCAGTACCGTCGATGGCGTCGGCCTGGCTGGTGCCGCGCCTGGGTCACTTCGTGGCAGAGCACCCACAGATCGAGATCAACCTGCAGTCGAGTGAACGCCTGATTGATTTCGAGCGGCAGCGCCAGTTCGACGCCGCGCTGCGGCTGGGCAGCGGGCAATGGCCAGGTCTGGTGGTGGAGCCGCTGTTCGACGAATGGCTGCTGCCAATGGCGAGCCCGGCGCTGATCGAACGCATGGGAGGCGTCGACCGTGTGCCGTTGACCCAGTGGCCGCTGCTGGGTGATCCGGACGGGGCATGGGGCGCCTGGTTCGCGTTGAGCGGGCAGAGCCCGCCGTCGCGCTTCGTGGCGGTGCTGGATGATTCGGAGGCGCACCATCGCGCCGCTCTGGATGGCGTGGGCGTGGCTCTCGGGCGGGTGACGCGGGCGCGGCTGCTGCTGGATTCGGGCCAGTTGGTCGCGCTGTCCAGCCAGCGCCTGAAGACCGACTGGCCACATTGGCTGGTGTACCCGCAGCGCTCGGCCAGCCATCGTGGCTTCCTCGCGTTCCGCGACTGGCTGCATGCGCAGGCCGCCGAGCACGTGCGGCACATGGCAGACGCGCATCTGTAGCGTGGCGCGGTGCTCGATCTCGCATCTGTAGAGTCGAACCATGCTCGACTGGTCTTTCGAAGAAGCAGTCGAGCATGGCCCGACTCTACAGTCACCGCACCAGCGTGACTGCCTGCCCGGCACGGGCGAACGCTTCGCCCAGCAAGGGACCGGTCTTGATCGCTTCCACCTCGTCGAACAGCGTCTGCAGTGCCTCGGCCGGGCGCGACGCTGGCGCCGCCACGGCCTGCTGGATCGCGGTGAAACGGTCGGCCAGCACGCGATGGCCGGGATGCGCCTGTGCCCAGGCCACCAGCGGCTGGCGCACGCCGGCGGCGGCATCCAGACGCTGCTGATCGAACAGGGTGATGGCCGCCGCCGAGGTCTCCGCCCGCTCGATCGTGGCGTTGCGCAGTTCACGGCTCAGGAACAGGTCATAGGCCGCGCCACGCCCCACCGCGATGCGCAGCCCTTCGCGGTCGAGGTCGGCCACCTGCTGCGCAGGGCTGTCCTCGCGAACCAGATAGGTGCCTTCGATCTCCACGTACGGGGCACTGAAGGCGATGCGGTCGGTGCGTGCCGGATCGATGGCCAGGAAAGCCAGGTCCCAGCCGTCTTCGCCCGCTGCGGCAACCACCGAGGCTGCGGCATCGTGGCAGGTGAAGCGTGCCTGCACCCCCATCCGTTGCGCCAATGCGGTAGCCAGTTCCAGCGAGGGGCCGCGCGGTGAGCGCGCATCGCCCTGTGCCAGCACCGGGTTGCCCAGGTTGATCGCCACGCGCAGGAAACCGTGCGGTGCCAGCGTACTTCGATGGTCGGCCAAGGACATGCAGGACTCCACGGGGCAGGGGAGACCCAGCATGCCAACAACGGTGTCCGCGTAGCGTGGACTCAGCCGTGCGCGGCGAAAGTGCCGTGGAAGCCCAGTGGCACCGCATACGGCAGCCAGGCCTGTGCCAGCGGGCCGTCATCCACATGGCGCGCATCCAGCACCGCCAGGCCACTGCGCTTGTTGACCGGGTCAAGCAGGGTGCCGATCAGCCAGCCATCGTCAGCTTCGCGGCTGCCCGGGCGCGGTACGAACACATGCTCTTCGGCCATGATGTCCGGCCCGTAGTTCCACCGCTGGCGGCGCCCGCGATCGATGTCGAACGCAGCCACGGCGTTGAAGTACGGTGCGGTGGCCGGGCCGTCGATGGTCGGCGCATACAGCCGTGCGCCACGTGTGTTCGTCGAGCGCGGGTCGAACAACGGGAACTCCACCGCGCTGATGCCCAACGTCTCCCAGCGGGCCTGTCCACGACGCAGGTCCAGATGCAGCTCGACCAGGCTGGCGCCACTGTTGGCCGCATGTGCACCGTCACCGGCCATCGCTTCCTTCATCGGCGAGCGCGCCTCGTTGATGTCGTCATGGCGTACTGCGCGCAGCACGATGCCGCCATCGCGGGTGAACGCGTCGCCGAAGTGATAGATCGCCGCGAACGGGGCCTCGAACCATTGCGCCTTGTCCGGCGCATCCTTGGCGACCACCGCGATACGCACAGGACGCTGCGGTGCGAACTGCATGCGCTCGAAGAAGCTGCCACCTGCGCCGGTGAAATCGAACGGCATCATCACGAACACCAGGTGCTGGTCGGTCATCGCGAAGGCATGCAGGTAGCCATGCTCGGGTGTTTCGATCACATTGGCGCTGCGCAGCTGGCCGTCCGCACCGATGTGCCAGACCAGCAGGCCATGGCCCCCCATCAGGCTGATCGAGCCGAAGTTCCAGAGGCTGCCGTCGCGATCGGTCAGCGGGTGCGCCGAGAACGGCAGCGCGGCCAGGTCCGGGCGCCAGGTGACCGGGCCGAGCGTCTGCAGCGAATCGGGGTCCACTTCGAACGCAGAACCGGATTCGCACAGCGCGAACAGGCGGCCATTGATCATCGTCACCGAGGTGTTGGCCACGTTGGCATCATCGTTGTTGCGTACCGCCAGCGCACCGGGAACGCTGGTGCCGGCAGCCGGATACTGGAAGCGGCCGGCCTTCTGTTCACGGGTGAATTTCGGCGTGGCGACCATGCGCCCGTGATGGGTCAGGCTGCCATCACCATTGAAACGCCAGCCATGCACCATGCCGTCGCCGTCGAACCAGTGGTCGTAGCGGAAGCCATCGCGCTCGGTCCACGCCGGGCCGTTGCGGTACAGCGTACCGGCCAGGCCTGACGGCAGCTTTCCCTGCAGCTGCACGGTGGCCGGGCCGAGGCTTTCGCTGCCGACGCTGCGCCAGCCGAGCAGCCAGGGGTGTTCCTGCATACCCTGCGCGAACCGCGCCGGGTCGCCGGCGAAGGCGGGAGCGCTGCGCAGCGCGGTGGCGCCCAGGGCCAGGCAGGCACTGCTGCTGAGCAAGGTACGAAGGAAGCGGCGACGGTCCATGGTGGCCTCGGGTCTGGATGCGGAATCAGCGCAGGGTGATGTCGATGGCGGCGCCAGCGGCTGGCACGTTGACGCGTGCTTCGTCGAAGGTCGGCTTGCGCATCACCTGCGGGTTGTTGCTGAAGCCGTAGCCTTCCACCGGCATGCCGACCAGGTTGGTGTCGAGCTTGCCGTTGTCGTTCTCGTCGTGGGTGAGCAGCACGGCATAGCTGCCGGCCGGTATACCCTTGAACGTGAAGTGAGCGCTGTCGCCGCTGGGCGCCGCCTGCTGGGCCTGCACGGGCTTGGCCTTGCCGTCCCAGGCGGCAGCGCTGTCGACCAGCGCAACGCGCAGGGTGCCGCTCTGCGCGTGGACGTCGTGCACGGTCACGGCCAGGTCGGCGGCGTGGGCACTGGCGGCCAGGGCCAGTGCAGTCAGGGCGGTGCTGAGCAGGGCGGTGCGGATCATGGCAGTGGCTCCGGAAGTGTGTGTGGCGGTGTGGCGCCAGTCTGGGTGGCGCGGTGCACGGGGTTCAGGGCCAGTGGTCATCGATTCGACGTGCCAGAAGTCACTTTCTGCGCTGGACCCATTGCCGCCGGCGTGTGCGGCGGTCAGCATCTGGCCATGCCCAGCCTGTTCCGCCATCTCTTGCGTCCTCTCAGCCTTGCCGGCCTGGTTACCGTGCTGGCGGTGGGCCTGTCGTTCGCTGTACAGCGCAACGGTGCCGGGCTGAGCCTGCTGCTGCTTGCCGTGTTCCTGTTGCTGTTCGTGGTGCACGGCTGGGCGTCGATGCCATCCCGCGTGCGCGCCGTCGCTGCGGTGTTGCAGGCGCTGCTGGCGGTTGCGCTGGTTGCGCTGCAGCCGCGTACCGGAACTGCTCCGGTGCTGCTGGTGGTGCTGGTCGCACAGCTGGCCGAGCACTGGCCGCCGCGCTTCGTGCTGGGCGTTGCGCTGCTGGCCAACCTGGCGGTGTATGCCGCGCTGCGCCACAGCGGCTTCAGCCAGCCGCTGCTGGTCGTGCTGCTCTATGGCGGCTTCCAGGCCTTCGCCGCACTGACCGCCCACTATGCCCGCAGCACGGCGCTGGCCCGCGATGACCTGGCCCGGGTCAACGCCGACCTGCTGGCTACCCGCGCGCTGCTGGCCGACAGCGCACGCGATGCCGAGCGCCTGCGCCTGGCGCGTGAACTGCACGATGTGGCTGGGCACAAGCTCACCGCGATGCGGCTCAACCTGCGCGCCCTGGCCGCTGACCCAGCACTGGCCGGCCGCGAGGGACTGGTGCTGGTGGAACGGTTGTCCGGCGAGTTGCTGGCCGACATCCGCCAGGTGGTGCAATCGATGCGCGATGATCGCGGCCTCGATCTGGCCACCGCACTGCATGCGCTGGCCGCACCCTTCCCACGACCAAAGCTGCAGCTGCAGATCGGCGACGGGGTGCGCGTGGCTGACCCGTTGATGGCCGAGACCGTGCTGCGGCTGGTGCAGGAAGCCCTGACCAACGCCGCCCGCCACGGCAATGCAGACACCGTCTGGCTGACGATCAGTGAAGAGGATTCCCGGTTGCGTATCGATATCCGCGATGACGGCCAGCGCGCCGAACGCATCCGCGAGGGCAATGGCATCGCCGGCATGCGCGAGCGCCTGGCGGCCGTACAGGGGCGTTTGGAGCTGGCGCGAACCGCACAGGGCGGCATGCACCTGACCGCATGGTTGCCGGCATGAGTGGCGCCGCGATCCGCGTTGCCCTGGCCGATGACCAGGCGCTGGTGCGTGCGGGTCTGCGTGCGCTGCTGCAGGGCCTGGGGGTAGACGTGGTGCTGGAGGCCGAAGAGGGCCAGGCGCTGCTGGACGCGTTGGCTGCCCAGCGCGTGGATGTGGTGCTCAGTGACATCCGCATGCCCGGGATGGACGGCATCGAGGCACTGCGCCAGCTGCGCGCGCGCGGTGATGCCACGCCGTGCCTGCTGCTGACCACCTTCGATGAAAGTGATCTGCTGCTGCGTGCCAGCGAGGCCGGCGCACAGGGCTTCCTGCTCAAGGACGCCGTGCCCGCAGACCTGCGTGAAGCGATCGAGCGCGTCGCCGCGGGTGAAACCCTGCTGTTGCCGGTCAGCACCGAGCCGGTGCGCGCCCGTTACCGCTTCCACGACGAAGCACCGCCCACCGATACCTTCGGGGAACGCGAAGTGGCGATCCTGCGCCTGCTGGCTGGTGGATACAGCAACAAGGAAATCGCGCGCAGCCTGTTCCTGGCCGAAGGCACGGTGAAGAACTACGTGTCGGCCATACTCGACAAGCTGGGCACCCGCGATCGCACCCGTGCAGTGCTGAAGGCGATTACCCTGCGCATCATCTGAGTGGACCGAGCAAGGCGTGCCAGTGAACCCGATCCTGCATGTGGAAATCCCGGCCAGTGACCTGGACCGGGCCATCACGTTCTACCAGCGGTGGCTGCAGGTCGCGGTGGACGAACCTATCGTGCTGCACGACTGCCGGATGGCCTACCTGCCGTTTTCCGATGAGGCCGCCGGTGCCAGCATTGCGCTGGTGCACGGCGCGGACTACCGGCCCTCCGAGCAGGGCGCCCGCATCTACATCGGCGTCGATGACCTGGATGCGAGCCTCGACCGTGCACTGCAATCGGGAGCTGAGCTGCGCTTCGGCCCGGCCGACGCGGGTGACTGGCGTGTGGCCGAGATCCGCGACAGCGAAGGCAACCGCATTGCGCTGCAGGCGCGCGCAGCTCTGTAGAGCCGAGCCCACGCTCGGCTGCTGTTGGCCCAGCCGCTCCAGCTCAGCCGAGCATGGGCTCGGCCCTACAAGGTCGCGGCGCGCGAGCGCTGCAGCCAGTCATTGATGGCCGGGTCCAGTCGCGGGTCGTCCGGCAGCTGCATGCCGAAGCGCTGCTGCAGCACGTCACGCACATCACCCACATCATGCAGCGGGCGCTTGTCCGGCGCCTGCCCGGGGCGGTACTCGGTGTAGTTGCCGCTGCCGATGGTGCGGCGCCAGTCCGGTCCGGTCAGCGACACGCGTAGCTGGCCCGGGAAGCTGGAATCGGGGTGGGTGCATACGTACCAGTTGCCCACCACGTTGTCGATCGGTGCAGGCGCCTGCAGATCGAAGCGGTACATCGCCCGCCAGCCGTCGCTGGATTCGGCTGACAGCACGAAGTCGCCCTCGTCAGGCAGACGCTGCAGCAGATAGCGCTCATGCGGCGTGGCCTGCGGCTGCGCATCGTGCAGCCGCAGCGGCACGGTCGGGGTCAGGCTGCCGAAACCGGCATCCACCAGCCAGTCGTCCCCATCCACATGCACGCGCAGCAGCAGATGGGTACGCGCGGTCAGTTCGCCGTCATGCGCTGCCAGCAGCACGCGCGCACTCAGCGGCTGCGCATCAAAGCCCAGTGCCTGCAGCAGGGCCAGCAGGCCGCCATTGAGTTCGAAGCAGTACCCACCGCGGCGGTCGTCAAGCAGCTTGCGTTGCACGCTGTCCAGGTCGATCGGCACCGCGTCGCGCAGCAGGCAGCTGAGGGTCTCGAAGGGCAGCAGTGCGTTGTGGCGCTGCTGCAGCAGGGTCAGGCCGGCCAGGGTCCGCGGTGGCGGCGCATCCAGCTGCAGGCGCTGCAGGTAGCGGGGGACATCGAGCGTCGTCATGGAGGCACCGGGCGGGGGAGGGACGTCCACTGTGCTCCCCCAACCGGGGTTGAGGTCAAGCGCGGCGCCCGTGTCATGCCCCCGTCGCTTGCACCCTGTACAAAGGCCGCGTCCACCCGCGACGGGGGGACCCGGACGAAGAAGGCGCTAAAGTTGCCCTGAATCCGGCCGATACAGGTGCGTCTTTCCGCCTGGAGTCTGTCATGTCGGCCGTTGTCCCCCACCTCCGGTCCCTGCGCACGCGCCTTGCCGCGTTGCACTCGGCGTCCCCCGGCCTGCTGCGCTGGCTGCAGCCGCATCGGCTCAGCGTGGCCAACAAGCTCAAGGCGACCCTGTGGGTCTGTGGCCTGGGCCTGGTCGCGATCGCCGCTGTCTACGCCTGGACCGGCCATGCCAACGCACTGGCTGCGCGCAGCCAGGCCAGCTACCAGCGCGGCAGCGATCTGGCCGCCAGCCTGTCCACGCGGGTGGCCGAAGCGCGTCGCCTGCAGACCCAGTATGCACGCAGTTTCGATGATGCCGACCGCGCGCAGCTGTTGGCCACGCAGAAGGCATTGCAGGCCGATCTGCAGGCGCTGCGCGCGACGCCGATGGATGCTGGCCGGCGCAAGGCCCTGCAGGCGCTGACCGAAGCCGCCGACGCGTTCTCGCAGGGTGTGGCCGCCCTGTTCGAACGTGTCGACGAGATGGGTCGTGGTGATGCCGGCCTCGCCGCGCAGCTGCAGCAGGCCGCCGATACCCTGCAGGTACAGGTGGATGCGCTGCAGCGGCCGTCGTTGGCGTTGTCACTGCAGAAGATGCGAAGGCAGGAGGCACTGCTGCTGCTCGACGGTGACTCCACTCACGCCGACCGCGCCAGCGAGGAAAAGCTGCCGTTCGACCTCGCGCTGGCGGGCCTTCCCGCAGATGCGCAGGACACCCTGCGCACCGGGATGGAGGCGTATCAGGCCGCATTGCTGGGGTATACCGCTGCCCGCGTCGGCCTGGATGTGGAAGCGCAGTCGCTGCTGGATACCGCCGCGGGCGTAGCGCCTGCGCTGGCCGCATTCCAGCAGGCACAGGTGGCGGCG
>OBJT01000268.1_pt1 | contig 13834 bp, 16 predicted proteins | sample 1519861 | NCBI WGS metagenome assembly OBJT01 (sample SAMN02401118, study PRJEB22541) | soil metagenome, isolate JX
AAAGATTCCTAAAGGTTTATGCCAGTGTGGTTGTGGTAAAACTACCGCCATAGCAACGAGAAATAGAAATAATCTTGGTTGGGTTAAAGGTGAACCATTGCGTTATTTGCGTGGTCATAACAATCTTGCGGAAAGAGGACCTGAAACTGAGGAAGGTATGAAATGGTGTGGCTCTTGCAAAACGGTTCAACCAATAGAAAATTTTGCTAAAAACAAATCCCAATCCGATGGAATGCAGGGTTTTTGTCGATCTTGTGGAAAAATAAAACAATCGGAATGGCGGATTGAAAATAGAGAAAAAGCAAATATGATTGCTGCCAAGTGCCACAGAAAGAAAAGACTTGGTATAGACAACACTGTGTATGAGCAGATGCTTCAAGATCAAGACGAACGATGTGCAATTTGCCATGAGAAATGTATAGCAAAAACCATTAATGGTGTTCAAAAAAGCCTTGCCATTGATCATTGTCATAGAACTGGAAAAATTAGAGGCCTGCTCTGTACCAGATGTAATACAGCACTTGGACTTTTTGAGGATAATCTCGAAAAAATCAAAGCAGCAATAGATTACTTGGAAAAATATCAATAATTTATTAGCCATATGCTTGAGTCTCCGTATTTGAATCTGAAGCACTCATGCGCTCATGTTTAATTTCAATATGATTATCTGCTTCAACACAAATTCGAGCCAATTGTCCTGATTTTTTGATCAATTGAACTTTGGCATCGCCAATGTAAAGCGTATCTTCGGTCTTTAAATCAATTGTACGTTTGCCCATCTTTGTGCATGATTAAATAAAATAAGTAAGATCATTATGAAAAAAACCCCTGAAAAGCTTTAGCCTTACAGGGGTGCTTATGTCACAAGCAAGTCATGGCATAAATGGAATAACGTTATGCGGTATATCCTCGCGTGTGATGCGTCGCAAATCGGAATCAGGGCGTGGACCGAAGTAATTGGTAAATTCCTGCTCTGCTAATGCTGACCGATTTGGATCAAAGAATTCTGCATCTGGTACCTTAAACGCTTGGTGTAGAACCCACTGAATCAATTGAACATGGTGAATTTGGTTAATTTCTGGAATATCAGTATCACTTTGCATTGGTGACAATGGAACACGATAGCCTTCTAATTGTAATTCACCGTCTACATCAGGAATTGGAACAAGGCGAATACCTGTATCATCCTGAATGATATGTTCAGGTTTGCCCTGTTTCACTCGCCAATTTTCACCTTCATAATAATGATCGAGTAATTCGGCAGACATTAAACTCAGGTATTGCCCTTTTGTTCCATCACTTGGCTGGAACCACACTCGAGTCAATTCATATAACGATTCATGTAACTGATAACGAGACGAACCAATCAATACATTAATCTTACAAACATCATTGTTTTGAGATTCATGCAATAAACGACCACGGATACACGCTTCACTTACGGCATCATTAAGCCAATCAATGACACTAGCATCATCAATAAAATATGGTTCTACTTTATCGTTGGCCAGTGTACGAAAACGGCTGATCAGGTCATTTAGCTGCATTACACAACCCCATATTGATGAATCATTTGAGTAACTGATTCTTTTAATTCATCAAGATTTTTTTGTGGGCTAAGTTTCTGCTCATACTTTTCTAAAGCATATTGAACCAAGCCAGCCTTTGTCATTTTTCCAATCGTTTCAATTTCATCAAGAATTTTATTTTCTTTATCAATTTCTTCTTGCTGTTTTTCTTTAGAGCGATTGAGAATACTTGACGTATCATCATCTAAGCCTTGCTCAGTAGATTCACCAGAAATGGATTCAGGCTCACCATCATAACGAGTAAACTCAGGATGTTTTAAAAACTTGGTTGCCAAATCACTTGGAATTGATCGCACTTGACCTTGTTCAAAGGTTAAAGCTGATTCGTATAAGTGGTCGGTATATAGAGATTTATTTCCAATATACTGAATTGATACACCAGCAGATTTTTGAACAACATTGGTTGGGGTGATTGTCGCTGTATTAATTGCGACATTCTTTTGATACTCAACCTTTTGGCGTAGATTCACAACTTCCGCACTCAATGCCAAGTAATCTTCAGGATCAGGCAAGTCCTTAACCAAATGAACTGTTGTACGGAATAAATAATCCTTTGCCTTTTGTTCATCTGGTAATTCTTCATAAGGTAAAAAACATGGATGTTCTTTCTTTTCCGCGTCCTTAACCTCACCATAGGTCCAACCTTCCGCTTCTTTCTGGGCATACCACGATTCATGTGATTGCTCAGGTGTTGCATCAGGATTTGCAAGGTGCATTTCAACGCCAGCGATAGCACTTTGTCTTTGCCAGTCTGGTGCATCATCCCAAGTAGGCTGACTATCATCACCTAAAGATTGACAGTAGGCTGCGTTAATCGCATGACACATCATCGCTATTGCAATTGTTTTCATCTTATCACCGTAATAAGTTAAAAAATAAAAAGAATGGTGTAGGTCTGTCTAAAACCTACACCATCAAAACATTAACGAGGACCTGTCAATTCACCACTGACAATAACCTTGATGTCGCTTGCCTTGGCATTCGCTGCACCACCAGTGGTTAAAATCAATCGTGCAGCCTTAGGCAAGGTTACCAATTTACCTGTATTAGCACGTAATCGACCTGCCGTTGCAAGATCACCAGCATTGATAAAATATGCTGCATCTTGTGGTACTTCTGTACTATCACCATCAACATATTTAAAGCCAAGTGAACCTGTAACGGTGGCTGTCATACCTGTTTTAATCAGGATTTGAGCATCATCAAGGCGCATACCTTCTGGTAGTTCACCTAAATCGATAACATCACCACTTGCCACGGCAGCCGTAGAATCCGAATCAATTACGGCACCTGAAGCATTCGTGGCAAGAAAAAATGCTAACGCTGTAACATTGCCATATGGTGAGAATCCACCAAACTGACCATAACCACTAGGCTTCTTCTTAATTGTCGCCATTTTAAAAATCTCCAAGGATTAGAATAAGATGAGGTATGCCCATAACTGGACATACCCAAAACAATTACTGATTAGCACCAATGATTGGCACAGCGGTATCGACAACAGTTACACCATAGTCGGTAAATTCTGTACGCTCACCAGTATCAACAGCGAAACGGATTTTTGATGTACCACGAATGGCACCGATCAATAATTCCCATTTATCGCCATGATCAAGGTCTTTTTCAGACCAGAAGAAAGGCACACCAGACTTATCACTTGCAGCCATTGCTTCCGCAATTGCTTGTCCACCCAAAATAATTGAACGGTCAACAGCGAAAGTGCTACCAAAACTTGATGGTACGATTAAATCTGATTCAGCTTCACTGTCATACGAAGCACAATATTTAATTGTGTCACCTGCATAGAAACGAATCGGACGTGGCATTTTTCGGATAATAAATCCGTTCCATAAACCCACATCACCTAAGAAAAGCGGATGTTGTTTTGCCTGACTTGCTCGCGCAAATGCAGATGATTGGAAAGAACGGAAACCTGGTTGGGCAGCAAATTTGTTGTACTGTGCTGGCGATACAAGCCATACACGTAATGGTGAATCTTCCGCAGCAACATCACCTTCAAACTTACAAATAGGTGGTGGTAAAGCAATTTGATCCAGAACAGTTTTCATTGAATCAACTGAATCCATTGTAAATAGATCAGTTGTTGCAATATCAAACTCACCTGCATTGCTTTTAACGCTCTGCACACCAGAACCATCAACAACATAGTGACGGTTTTTAGTTGGTGCTTTAACACGGTTCACCATGATTTCATTGAAGTTTTTATGATTATCTTTAGGAATAACCCATTCAATGTTGTTATGAGAACCACGTGCACCAGCCATATGCACCAGTAATGACTGATCACAATAGCGATCCATCAAGTTCTGAGCGACTGGACGACCAAGTTTGCGTAAATCAGCTGGGCTACGAATCTGTGACATCACGTTACCCAAATCAACAGGGAAACGAGCTTGGTTCACACGTAGGCGATCTTCATTCAAAGACATCCCCACACCACGACCTTCAGCATACGCACTACCCATAATTGGATATGCACCGACTGGATTTAGTAAGTGGAATGTCACTTCATCACCACGCCCTTTTCCTAAGTCCTGAACACGAACAATAGGCATATGGGATGTGGTTTGTTTACGGAGAGTCGCTTCCGCACCTGCTTCGCCCTTAGGCATTTTCCCAGCCAATAGGTTTAAGGTGCTGTTACGATTCATGTGTGTAGCGAACAGACCTACCGCTTGGGTAACTAAATTGGTCTTATCGCCATAACTTGCGTTAGTTTTAGTAGTCATGTTTCAAATACTCTCATCACGTATGTTTAAACACGTCTATTGAGAAATTGCTCCACTTGGTCGGGTGTCCATCCTTGCATTTCCTCTGCAAGTTGCGCTGGCGACATTGCTGCCAAACGCTCATCACGAGAAACACCAGCAGGACTACCAGCAGGCAAATCACTCAGACTGTTCGGTGGTGGTGTTTGAGCCTGACTCACAGCTTTTTGCGCTACTGCCTTTACTGCATCATTGGCAGGTTGAGCAGCTTGTTGACCTGATTGGGTATTCGACTTATACAATCCTAGAAGTTCTACCACCTGAGCAGCTGAACCTTTATCCAAAACTGTTTCATACGCATCTTTCAGAAAACTTGGTTGTGCATTCTTCCAATCATTAAATTCTTTCGATTCAACAATAGATTCTGCATCTGGGTGTGCTGTAAAGATTTCGTTAAAATGGGCTTGCTCTACACTGACCTGCTGTTGTTGCTGAATTGGAGCTAAAGCAGTTTGTAATTGCTGTTGCACCAAAGTTGAAAACTGTGAATTAACAAGTTTCTGAATACCAGCAGCCAAATCTTTCTCGCTAAAATCCCCAAAGATTGCAGGGTCTACACCCTGATCAATCGCTTGTTGTGCGATATTTGCTTGGTTGTCCTGTGTAGTTGGAGCCTGTCCGTTATCTTTACGTTCCTGTGCATCAGCTTGAAGTTGTGCCAACTGTTGTTGAGCTTCATCAAACTTTTGCTTCCATTCCTTTTCACCGTTACGTGCTTCCACTAACTTGTCATAGGGAATGGTGTGTTTTCCGTCTTTAGCTAAGATCACAGCATTTTCAGCATTTAACTGGCCTTCATCGACCTGTTGTTGCTGTTGTGCTTGTTGTGTATCAGCTGGTTGTTGCGTACCGTCTTGACCTTCAACTTTTGGGGTATTTTCTTCTGTAACTTGGGTAGTTGCTGGCTGACTACCATTTTCCGCATTTGCGGTATCGCCATTTAACGCTTGCTCTAAAAGCTGCGCTGCAAGTTCAGGTGATGCTTTACCACCGTTAGCTTCAATCAACTCATTTTGTTGCTCTGTAATATCCATGTCTGTCCTATCACTTATCGCTGTGACCGCAAAGGCGAATGGCTAGAGTTATCTAGCGTTTAGCTGTTGATTGCTCAACATGAGACAAGTGTCTAGGATTTATATATGATGTTGTTAGCCTTACAGGGGGTAAGTGGTAGGCGTAAAAAACCGCCCTTTCGGACAGCTCAAATTAATTTTGCTTGTTCAGATTCAACAAGGCTTAACCCTAATTCACTCAATGCAGCCTGCCAGTTCTCTTGACTATTTCCATCTAGCATTAAACGCTCATACAAATGCTCAAGTGATGTCTGTAATTCAGCAGGGATAATCTGCGCTCTTAACTCATCATCAGAAAACATTGCATAATCTTCAGGCTTCCACCAAGAATGGCAACCCCAATAGATTGCGCCTGTACTGTCAATTAACTTTACAGACAGGTTGTTTTCACCACAGTCGTAGATTTCTGCGATTTGATTAACTGCGTCTTTGTGGGCATCCGGGATGATATTTACAACGCTTAAATTAAACACTTAAAGTTACTCCTGTACGTTTAGCAAGCTCTTTTTCGATAGCTGTTATTTCAGCATCTGTAGTTAAACGCCCGATACCAATTAAGCTGTATAAATGCCCGTTGAATGGAAATGATGTACCGTTACGTCTACCGATATATAGTGGGTAATTGCCGTAGTTGCCAGTGCCTTTAGCGTCAGTCCCATCAATACCAACAACACCATTCCTACGCATACTAGATAAGTTGCCCGAAATATCGTGCTTTGCAGATAATACTGCGGTATCTGGAGCTAGATATGTAAAATTACGTGCTATTTGCCCTGCTCGTGAGCTAACTGTTCCGCGTGCTCCAGATGTATAACCAGTTACACCAATATTACTACCCACTATCAGATCAAAAGAGCCTATATTTGAGCTAACAGCTACAGAGAACTCAGCAATAACTTGCGTGCTATCTGCTAATTTACGAACCCCTGCAAATAAGCTCACTTTATCCGTAGCAGTAAAGTCAATATTAGCTGACCGTAAGAAATCATCACTACCATCAAACTCTAAATAATAAGCACCTGTAGTTGCATTCTGACGAAGAATAGGACGTGTAGCAGAGCTTGTAGCAAATGCGTGATTATTATTACCCGACTTATCAAGAATATGCCAAACAGGTTGCCCTGCACCTGTAACAGGAAGCAACTTGGCTTGATCCTGCCACATCGTAGTTAGATTGTTAGGGTCATAAGCAAAACCTTGCTCACCGTTTGCAAATAGGGATTTGATGAGTTGGTTAAGTGTCTTTGATGTGCCGCCGAGAATCGTGGCGCTTGGTGTCCAAAATGCACCGCCAATGACGGTGCTTAGCGGTGTTTTTAGCATAATTCACCCAACTGTCATAACAGATACAGTTACAGGGTCCACATCGGACGACCACGCCCAAATTATTGCACCCACTGGGAAACTCACTTCACTGTTATAAATGTAGGCGTTTTTGCTTGGCATTGTTGCGCTTTCTGCAAAGTAAAAATCACGTTTCACCATGCCTTGAGCTACGCCAAGTTTTGTACCATCTGTGATTTTTTGCGGTGTGCTGTTTAGCACATATTTATTCATTGGCATTTTCTGTGATCCTGAATACAGTAGATTGACTGCCTTAGTATCTGTGAACAATAAAAATTACTCTTGCCTTATAGGGGGTAGGATTAATGGCAGAATATTGTGCTCAATGCGCCAAGCAATATGGAATGAGTAATGGGTTTACCAATGAATGTAAACCTAACTATCTAGCAAATGTTATTTGTGAAGGTTGTGGTGTAATTCAGGTGAATCACAAAGGTGAATGTGTGAGCCATGATTGTGACAATGGAAATCATGCTGTGGATTGGCAAATCAAGAAATAAAAAAACCAGCATATTGATGCTGGTTTAAGTGTAATCTGATAAAACAGTCCAACCTAATTCGGATCACTGTTTATTTTGGCTTGTTCTTTCATAATATTGACAAGCATATCAAGTTGAGTTTCATAATCATCTTTTAGGATATGAAATAATTCCGCTGAAGCACGTAACATAATCGTTGATGCAAAAACTTCTTTACCTTCTTGTTGCTTAATATCTTCATAAAAAGGTTTAAGTTTTTCATCGTACAATCTATTTGCAGAACGTGCTGCCACAACACCTACCCGAGTAATTTTCTGTCTAATCATTTGCATTCACCCCAAAGTGATACACCAGATTTATAGAGTTGTTCTTTCAATAAATAACCTTCTAATAACCAAATCTTTTCACGAGCATTGTCATAGGCAATTTTCTTCCTAATCTCAGCATCGAAATTTTCAGGACTTGCACATGCTGATTCACCTGTAACTGTAAATCCATTCTCTAATGTAAGAATACAAAATGTTAATGTCTGTAGTGGAAGCGGTGCATCAAAAACTTCTACACCATTATCACGCTTGCACACATCACGAGGTAGGATGTATTCAACTGCTTTGATTTTAGAATCAATATGATCAGGCGTTAAACGTGGCGCATTTAAGTTTTTAGATTGAATTTCTTGCTCAATTTGCTGTTCTACTGTCTTGGGTTCTTCCTGAACCAAAATCACGACTGCACCATTCGGAATACGATCTGTTTTATGACTATAAGTTTCATTATTTGTCACTCGATAATCAAGTAATGGATTCTCGACAACCAAGTAATCACCTGAAATATGCCACGCACTAACGCCAATCATTCGTGCAACCTGTTCAGCATTACCAGTAGTGTCAGTGGTTGGATCAAGTTGTAAAGTAATTTGAGCAGTCATAATAAATTCCAATAAAAAAGACAGCCGATTCGACTGCCTTAGTATCTGTGAACAATGAAAATTACTCTTGCCTTACAGGGGGCATATTATCACTGGTTCGTTGAGTCTCAATTCCCTGCATTCCTGTTGAACCTTGCTGTGGTACTGGTGGGTTCATTGGACTTGTATTCTGTTGTACCTCTGCCAGTCCTTCACTGCCTAACTGCGCCCCTTCACCTTCTAAATATGGTGAACGTACATCACGTGCTGCTGTCTGTTCTGCGGTTGGGAAGTTAGGATCATCACCCATCGGGTTGGGACGCTGATAACCTGCACCTTTCATAATCTCGTCAGCAATAGGTGCGATCTGTGGCATCATTGCTACCTGTGAACCTCCTTGCATTGCTGAATATGCAGCTTGCACACCAATTTGTACTGAACGTGCGTCTATTTCCTTAATTTCACTTACTGCTTTACGCTCTTTAAGTTCAAGCTCTCGACGTTTTAGATCAATACCAGCATCGGCAAGTGCTTTATCAACAGCTTCTTTAATTTGTTGTTCCACTTGTTCTGGTGTTGGTGCCTGTGTAGCTTGACGAATAGATTCAATAATATCTTTCTTGAATGGAATGTCAGTCAAGGCCATCACATAAGGCAATACTGCAACTTGAACCTCTTGAGGTAAGGATTTAACAATCTCAGACAAGGCATTAAGTTGTTGTTCTCGGAAAGTGCTGGTACTTGGAACATCATCAAGTACAACTTTCAAGCGTGTACGTTGAACATCATTACTAACATAAGGATAACCATGTTCATCAACCTCGGGTTTATTGATAACAACTGTACGATCCTCACGTACTGCATCACCTTCAATAATGATAGTCTGTTGCTGAGTACCCATATCCTCAACGATCATTGATAGTAGCATTTCTCCCATGAGGGTACGTCCCTCACGGAAATTATCCATCATCTTCATTAAGGTCTGGTTTGACTGCTCGATCTGTAACTGTTCTTGTTTTCCAGAAGTAGCATTACCTTTTTTACCTTGGAACCCAGAAGTAATATTGCTTACTTGCTCAATAGCAGCACGATTATCACTAATCAGTTGGAAATGTTGCTGTGATAATTCATAGTCACGTTTAACATCAAATCTTGCACCAGGTCTAGCCATGTGTGCTGCATCCAATACAATATCAGCATCAGGACGTGCAACTTGACGACGTAATTGTTCATCTGTCATAGCCACTGCACCTTTGGTACGTTCAACACGTGTAACACTCATCCCCCAACGTAACTTTGAGATACCAGAGTTAATGCTGTCTTGACTGTACTTCATGCCACGAACAAAGCCATACGGTATGCCAGTATTATCTTCACGAAACCCAAAAAACGGTACATAAGGGAAATAATGGTGTGAATATGGCGAAGGACTATCATGTAAAAGGTGTGGTCCAAGCCAATATGAACGACGCAATTTTGATATGGTAGCCTGCTCTACACGTGCAACACCTTGATAAATTGCTAAGTCGTGAGCCATATTATTGGCATCATACTCAACGATACGACCATCACTGAACTTTAAAACTGGTACACGGATCCAACGACGGTACCAAACCTCAGTAACGTTTATCTCTTTAGATGTCGGGTTATACCAGTAGTTTTCACTTATCGTCCATGAACGTGCATCAAGCCAAGCGTTTTGTAAGCCTGTACTTGCTCCACCATCGAGCACATCAGGTTGTTGCCACCATGAACCGCCATAACGACCAACTGTTTGGATTAGCTCCTTGTGTTCTGGGAAAGCACTCATTAACCGTTTAGGATGAACCCAGCGTGTGCGACGTAACCAACGTGCATCAGATAAGTCTGGCTCTGTAGACTTCATATCCCAATGAATTTCATTACGATGAACTACAACACAACGATAAGGATATTTAAATGGGTCTTGCTCACGCTTTACCTCAACCCATCCTAAACCACATGAAATTTGAGGACGAAAAGCATCACTACATGCCTTATCAGCTTTAGATAATCGTTCAGCTTGATTTAATTTATAGTTCAAGGCATCAGCAACATCATCACCACCAGTTTCACCATTGGCTTTTACACGCCAATCAGTACGAGTCTGTAGCTCATAACCCATAATCGACAATAAAGCTGGACTAATTCTGTCCTCTACTGCTGGTGGAATACCAATCTGTTGCATACGATTAAGCAAATCTGTATCTAATTGATTGCCATCTGCATAGTCCATCTCTTTATCTGCGATGTGACGCCAATGAGGTTGTTCCTCTATTTCGTGCATGATCTCCGTCAATTCTTCCAGACTGAGCGTATCATCATCGCTAATCTGCTCACTTGTAGCTGTATCTTCTTGAGTAAACATAGCTTTTCCTTATAAACGCCAATCTGTCGGAGGTGCTTCGACATAACCATGTGTATTTTGATGTGTTGTACCTTGATTCATACCAGTAAGACTAGCCTTATAGACGTAATCACCAAGCAAACCTGATTCTTTAGCTTGAGCATGTTGCCTTAATGCATCAGCACCTTCACTACAGCCATTTGCTTTATTTGGCGCATCAATAAAACGTTTCTCACTTTGAGAAAACTTCTTTTGATAACCTTCAATTCTTTCAATACCTAACTTGCAGCGTTTTTCATCAAACCAATAATTTTTCATACATTTGCGTGTTAATTGAATGCCTGTGTTTAACAGGGTAATGCGAGGAACAATCACAAATTCATGACCAGGTAACAAATCCTGTAATTGTTCTAATGTGGATTTATTAAAATCACCTAAGCGTTGATGTGCTGCATCATGAGGTAAATAATGCGTACCAAATACATAACCATGACTGGTAAGTTCAGCTACATAATGTTGAAGATTTTCACCACGTGCTTCATAACAATTAATAAAACGATCTTGTTGGTTAATCATTTGGTGATACCAAATAAAACAACCGTCACTATTTCCAATGTCCCAAAATGTATTTACGGGTAAATCAAGAACTTCAACCTGGCATATACCACCACGCTTTCGTAGCGCAAGCATATCCTTTGCATAATAATTGCCGTCTTTGGCGACCTGAAAAGCTTCATCTGGGAATGATGGATATTCTTGCCACATCTTTGACTGATCACCTTTAAGATCATTGTCACGAGTTATGACATACCAAGCACGTTGATCTGGATCAATGTAACAATCCAGTCCCATAAATTGCTTAACTTTTTCTTGTATCTCATCAAAATATTCATGATCTTCAGGTGAAATTCTGATAGTTGAAGAATCAATTCTGTATTTAGGTTCCTGCCACCAAGCATAGAAGTGAAATCTATAATCCTTGAGACCTAATTTTTTACGAGCAGCATAATTTGACTGTGCTGTTTGCACCATTGGATAAAATGAACCACTACGACCTTCAGCAGTAGATTCAATAACAAGTACACCGTTGGTCGGCACAGTTGGTATAGAACCAGTGATTACTTCATCGTCTTTGGCTGGATCAGTAGCACAAATTTTACCAAACTCAGAAATATGTAATCGGTGAATAGTGCCTGAACGAAATGAAGTGGCTACACGGATGGTTGAACCATTGTGCTCAAACTCCATCTCTGATTTATTGCATGTTTTAAGTGGGAAACGTTCACGTATTTCAGGTGGTAAATTATCGTATGCAAATTTAATCTTATCTTTAAATATATTATAAACGGTTGGTAAATCTTGAGCGATAATACCGCAGTTTTGGTTTGCATTAAAAAGCGCATGATCAAGCCATAGAACACAAATCAGTGTAGTAAAACCTAACTGACGTGCTTTTAAGATAATATTACGGTACCAGAGCCGATCTAAAAATTTAATCTGAGCATCATTAGGCCTGAATGGTAATTCAAAGGTATCTGCTATTTGCAAAACTCCGTACTCATCACGGAAGTCATCACCTTTAATTTTGATCTTATATAAACAACCACTAAAAATACGCCAAACAGGGTCTGCCAAGCAGCGTTCAAGCTCCTCAGCATTTGTCGGTAGTGGCTGTAAGTTAGTGTTATAAATCAATTTTTACTCCATTTTGCACAACATTGGTGCATTTTTGAAGCGTGTACGTGAATGAAATTAATTTGGTGTGGGTGATTAGTCGTTCCATTCACGTACATGCACTAATATTCAGGATCATCAGCAATTGGCTTAAATGCAGAACTATTTCCAGTGCTCACTCGTTCAAGTAATGCAGTCAGTGCATCGACAGGCTTATTGTTCTCATCATCAAGTCCAAACGCTTGACGTTCTAAAGCAATCAATGTTTTGAGTGTGTCGCTTAAATCTTTCATAGACTTCACACGACCAGGCATTGAGATGATCTTCATATAAAGGTCATTTACTTTGTCATTGCCTTTATCATCAGGCGACCACATAAGCTCACCCAGCATTTCCAGCAATTTGACATTCTCTTGACCAACCATCATTTCAAGCTCATCAAAAAGACTCATGGCAATCTTGCGTGAACGTTGAATATCTTTACGTTGATTCAATCGAACATAGGTCAATTGAGTTGCAGCATCTTCGATAATTTCTTGGTCACGTTTAATGGTTACAGGTGTAACCTGTTCCGTAACCATTGCTTGCGTAACCATTGCATCAGACTTGGCTTTAATCTTTTCTGCCAAGTTCCGTGGTATTCCAAGTTTTGTGAAATGTTTAATAATTGCAGCATGAGAAACCTTCTGACCAGTTTCTTCTTCATACGCAGCTGCTAATTGACGTGGACTGAGAATCCCTGCTCTCCATCCACGCTCAATACGGTCATAGTCAATTTTTTGTCTTTTTTCAGTCATTGATTGCTACCTCGTTTTTAATACGCTTGGCAGCATTGATATGTGCTGTTCTACATGCCATGATTTTTTTCATTGAAGCAGTAGGTAATGCAATGACACCTGCTTTCTCGCAAGCAATCTCAATTAATACATCCAACTGAATATCACCTGTAGATGACCACATTAGGCAACGACGGACTTTATTGACAGCACCCTTCGACATAGCCAGTTGAGTTGCGTATAAAGTTGCTTGTCCAATACCAGATACGGTATGTGTGTAACCTTTAGTTCCATCTTTAACTTCAATTACACTGGCACTGCCATCTACGTGGTAAATAACAATATCTGCACGACCATATTTAAAAGATTGCTCATATAAACAAATACAAGCTTCTGTGTGCGGTATCCTTTCATCAAAATACCCACACTCAGTAGATTCCTTGAACTGTTGAATCAAATCGTATTCAACACCATGTGGAATTTCATTTTGATCTATGATTTTGGTTAATTCCTCTAAAACCACAGATTTAATATTTTCTTTAGATTTTTCAGCCATGATCACCAAACCTCATATTGGTTTAATGATCATGTATATATGTGGGGAGGTCTAACCTTAGAGGGGGTTACCAGCGAATTGGTTTTTCTAATATATTTCCATTTTTTTGTTTTAATCCACACCATTCACAGCATTCAACCACCCATGAATCAGCGTCACTGTATTTTTGTAGTTTAGGTGGAATATTTTTTATAATCACAAGTCGATCATAGGTAATGAACTTATGTGGGCATGAACCATCAAAACGACCTTTATGTTGAATTTCTTCTTCTGTTGCTTCTC
>OBJT01000269.1_pt1 | contig 13779 bp, 12 predicted proteins | sample 1519861 | NCBI WGS metagenome assembly OBJT01 (sample SAMN02401118, study PRJEB22541) | soil metagenome, isolate JX
ATACCGCAACGCCGGCCAGACCTGCGTCTGCGCCAACCGCATCCTGGTGCAGGCCAGCGTCTATGACGCCTTCGCCGAGAAGCTCGCCGCCGCGGTCAAGGCCTTCAAGGTGGGGGACGGCATGGGCGAGGGCGTCCAGATCGGGCCCCTCATCAACCCGGCCGCCGCCAGCAAGGTGGCCGAGCTGGTGCAGCAATCGGTCGCCGCCGGTGCCCGGGTGCTGGTGGGGGGCGACGCCCACCCCGCCGGTCCCCTCTTCTATCACCCCACCATCCTGACCGGGGTCACCCGGGGCAACCCCATTCTGGACGAGGAGATCTTCGGGCCCGTCGCCCCCCTGGTGCGCTTCGAGACGGAAGCCGAGGCCATTGCGCTTGCCAACGACACCCCCTATGGCCTGGCCGCCTACTTCTATGGCCGCGACATCGCCCGGGTGTGGCGAGTGGCCGAGGGGCTCGAATACGGCATGGTGGGGATCAACGAGGGGATCATCTCCACCGAACTGGCCCCCTTTGGCGGGATCAAGGAGTCGGGACTGGGCCGGGAAGGGGCGGCCGAAGGGCTGGAGGAGTACCTGGAGACCAAATACCTCTGCTTTGGCGGCATTCGCTGAGGGAAATGAAAGGGCAATCGCATCGTTAAAACAGATGCGTTATGACACAGCCCATCGCTTTTACAGATAGAAAGAGGGGGTCGCCGGTCACGACCGAGCGCCTTGTGGGCCCTGAGGGCACGCCCGGGGCCCCCTTTTGCGAACAGGCCGCCCTGCCCGAGGGCAGTTGGCGGCACACATATGGCCAGATGGCACAGGAACAGCGGGGGCCCATGCCCCTCAGGGAGGAAAGATGAGTCATTCAAGCAACAACCAGCAGTGGCAGGCCCGCCGCGAAGCGGCCGTGGTCCAGGGGGTCGGCACCCTGCTGCCGGTCTTCATCGACCGGGCGCACAACGCCGAGCTGTGGGACGTGGAGGGCAACCGCTACATCGACTTTGCCTCCGGCATCGCCGTGCTCAACACCGGCCACAACCACCCGAAAGTGGTGGCGGCGGTGCGCGCGCAGCTGGAAAAATTCAGCCACACCTGCTTCCAGGTCACCCCCTACCCCGGCTATATCGAGCTGGCGGAAAAATTGAATGCCCTGGTGCCCGGCCCCACCCCCAAGCGCACCCTCTTCCTCTCCACCGGCGCCGAGGCGGTGGAGAACGCCATCAAGATCGCCCGCGCCCACACCGGTCGCAGCGGCACCATCGCCTTCAAGGGGGGCTTTCACGGCCGCACCATGATGGGGATGGCGCTCACCGGCAAGGTGGTGCCCTACAAGACCGGCTTCGGCCCCTTCCCGGGGGAGGTCTATCACCTCCCCTTCCCCGCCGACTACCTGGGAGTGAGTGAAGACGATGCCCTGGCCGCGCTGGATCTCTGCTTCAGCGCCGACATCGAACCCACCCGGGTGGCCGCCATCATCATCGAGCCGGTGCAGGGGGAAGGGGGCTTCTACCCCGCCTCCGCCAGCTTCATGCAGCGCCTGCGCCAGGTGTGCGACCAGCACGGCATCCTGCTCATCTGCGACGAGATCCAGACCGGTTTCTGTCGCACCGGCAAGACCTTCGCCACCGAATACAGCGGTGTCGAACCCGACATCATGACGCTGGCCAAGAGCCTGGCCGGCGGCTTCCCGCTCTCTGCCGTGGTGGGCAAGAGCGAGGTGATGAACGCCGCCAAGCCCGGTGGCCTGGGGGGCACCTATGCGGGCTCCCCCATCGCCTGCGCCGCCGCCCTGGCAGTGCTGGAGGTGATCGAGGAGGAGCGCCTGAACCAGAAGGCCCTGGCCCAGGGGGAGCAGATCAAGGCACGCCTGCACCAGCTGGCGACACGGTTTGACTGCATCGGCAACATCCGCGGCCCCGGCGCCATGGTGGCCATGGAGCTGGTGAAGGAGGGAGATGCCGCCAGACCGGACCCGGATCTCACCAAGCGGCTGGTGGCCGAGGCGGGCAAGCGGGGGCTGGTGCTGCTGGCCTGCGGCGTGCGTGGCAACGTGATCCGTTTCCTCGCCCCTCTGACCGCCCCGGCGGCCATCGTCGACGAGGGGCTCGACCTGCTGGAGCAGGCCCTGTCCGCCTCCCTGGCCTGATCCGGAAGACCGCGTTCGCCCACGTGCAAAAAAATGCGTTTTTGCTCCCTTGATATGCTTGTCAAGGGGGCATCACGAATGCACAATGCGCCGCCGTATTCAAGGACCGTCCGCTCATCGGAGCCCGGTTCTTTTTTTGCGCCAAACAAATCCATAACGAGGCCGGAACAGACCGGAAATGATAACGAGGTGGCACGCCATCTCACGACACCCGCTTCTTAGTGAGGAACTCCATGGGGCATATCATCGCTTTCCTGCCGGCCCGCGCCGGTCTGCGCCATCCGTCCGCATCCCGGACTGGCGCCCCCACCGTGCAGGATGACCTCACCGTCAGCCTGATCCCGTCAGCCTGCCTGCGGGGGATCGCCTGATGCACCCGCACCCCGCCGGTCTGAAAAAAAGCCTGAAACTCTGGCACGTGGTCATCATGGGGCTGGCCTATCTCACCCCCATGGCGGTGTTCGACACCTTCGGCATCGTCACCGAAATCACCGAAGGCCATGTGCCGACCGCCTACCTGCTCGCCCTCATCGGCATGCTGTTCACCGCCATGAGCTACGGCCACCTGGTGCGCAAGTTCCCCTCGGCAGGCTCCGCCTACACCTATGCCCAGAAGGTGTTCCACCCCTATGTGGGCTTCATGGTGGGCTGGGTCTCCCTGCTCGACTACATGTTCATGCCCATGATCAACATGCTGCTGGCCAAGATCTACATGGAGGCCCTCTTCCCCGGCGTGGCCCCCTGGACCTACATCCTGGCCCTGGCCGCCGTCATGACCTTCCTGAACCTGCGGGGCATCAAGCTGGTGGCGAACTTCAACAGCCTGATCGTCATCATGCAGTTCAGCATCATCGCCGTCTTCATCGGCCTCATCGCCTGGGGCGTGAGCCACGGCGAGGGGCTCGGCACGGTGGCGAGCAGCCGCCCCTTCTTCTCCGAGCAGATGCACATCAATCCCCTGCTGACCGGCGCCTCCATCCTCTGCCTGTCGTTCCTCGGGTTTGACGCCATCACCACCCTGTCGGAGGAGACCCCGAACGCGGATCGGGTGATCCCCCGGGCCATCGTGCTCACCGCCCTCATCGGCGGCGTGCTCTTCATCTCCGTCTCCTACTTCCTGCAGCTCTTCTTCCCGGACATCTCCCGCTTCCAGCAGCCGGATGCGGTGCTGCCGGAGATCGCCCTCTATGTGGGCGGCAAGCTGTTCCAGGCGGTGGTGCTGGTCTGCACCACGGTGGCGGTGCTCGCCTCGGGGCTCGCCTCCCACGCCGGGGTATCGCGCCTGCTCTACGTGATGGGCCGGGATCGCGCCCTGCCGAGCCGCGTCTTCGGCTACATCCACCCCACCTGGCAGACCCCGGCTCTCAACGTGCTGCTGGTGGGCATGCTGGCCCTCTCGGCGGTGGCCTTCGATCTGGAGATGGCGCTGGCGCTCATCAACTTCGGCGCCCTGGTGGCCTTCACCTTCGTCAACCTGGCGGTGATTGCCCACTTCTATCTCAGGCTGGGTCACAACAAGACCCTGAAGGATCACCTGCTGTTCCTCGCCCTGCCCCTGTGCGGCGCCGCCTGCATCGGGGTGCTCTGGCTCAACCTGGAGCCCGCCTCCTTCGAGCTGGGGCTGATCTGGGCCGCCCTCGGCGCCATCTACCTGCTGCTGCGCCTCACCGTGTTCCGGGTCCGCCTCGGCCGCCCCGAGCAGGACGCCTCCTGAGCGAAACCGGCGCCCCCAGGGCGCCGGTTTCACATGGCGGCAAAGCAGGGCCCCGCCTGATGACAAGGTTGTCATCGACTTTCCGGCAGCGGTGGCGAAGTGATCGCTCACGGGGGGAACAAATTCCCCGCTGGCGGCCTTTTTCGCTTGTCTCCTCCCCCCCCTGAGGGCACAATACGGCGCCCCTTGAGAGCCGATGTTTCAACAACATCGGTTCTTTGCTTTTCTGGGGCACACCACCATTCACCAAGAGGCCGGCCATGTGCCGGAATTGATACCCAGATTGCCAAGCAATCTCCCGACGTTGTGAGGAAAAACATGGGGCATTTCACTGCTTTCCTGCCGGTCCCCGCCGGCGTGCGCCACGCATCTGTGCCACAGATGGGCGCCCCCTGTGTCCAGCGACGCGTTCCCGCGTCCCTGATCCCGTCCCATCTCGCCCACGGGGCCTGTGCAGAGGAGAAAGCGTGATGGCCGGTGCCAAGCTGCTCAAGACCCTCACCCTGTTCCAGGTCGTGGTGATGGGTCTGGCTTACCTCACGCCCATGGCGGTATTCGATACCTTCGCCATCGTCGGTGACATCACGGATGGTCGCGTGGCCACCGCCTACCTGCTGGCGCTCGGCGGCATCCTGCTGACCGCGTTCAGCTACGGCCACCTGGTGCGCCGCTTCCCGTCCGCAGGCTCCGCCTACACCTATGCCCAGAAGGTGTTCCACCCCTATGTGGGCTTCATGGTGGGCTGGTCTTCCCTGCTGGACTACATGTTCATGCCGATGATCAACATCCTGCTGGCCAAGATCTACCTGACCGCCATGTTCCCCGGCGTCGAGCCCTGGATCTTCATCTTCGGTCTGGTGACCGTGATGACCTTCCTGAACCTGCGCGGCATCAACCTGGTGGCCAACTTCAACGGCGTCATCGTCTTCATCCAGCTCGCCATCATCACCGTCTTCCTCGGCCTGATGGGCTGGGGCATCTATCACGGTGAAGGGGCGGCGACCCTGCTGAGCAGCCGGCCGTTCCACTTCGAGTCGGCCGGCATGGTGCCGCTGTTTACCGGCGCCACCATCCTCTGCTTCTCGTTCCTGGGCTTTGACGGCCTGAGCTCCCTCTCCGAAGAGACCCCGAATGCCGGCAAGGTGATCCCCCGTGCCATCGTGCTGACGGCCCTCATCGGCGGCATCATCTTCGTCACCGTCTCCTACAGCCTGCAGCTCTTCTTCCCGGATCTGGCCCGCTTCAAGGAGCCGGACGCCGTGCTGCCGGAGATCGCCCTCTACGTGGGTGGCACCCTGTTCCAGAGCGTGGTGCTGGTGTGCACCACCGCGGCCGTGCTCGCCTCCGGCATGGCGGCCCACGCCGGCGTGTCGCGCATCCTCTACGTGATGGGGCGCGATCGCATGATCCCGGAGCGGGTGTTCGGCTATATCCACCCCACCTGGCGCACCCCGGCCATCAACGTGCTGCTGGTGGGGGCCCTGGCCCTCTCCGCGGTCTCCTTCGATCTGGACATGGCCCTGGCCCTGGTGAACTTCGGCGCCCTGGTGGCCTTCACCTTCGTCAACCTCTCGGTGATCGGCCAGTTCTGGGTGCGCGAGAAGCGCAACAAGAGCCTCAAGGAGCACCTGCTGTTCCTGGTGCTGCCGCTGCTGGGGGCCGCCACCATCGGCGCCCTCTGGATCAACCTGGAGCAGAGCTCCCTGGAGCTTGGCCTCATCTGGGCGGGGATCGGGGTCACCTACCTCTTCCTGCGCCTCGCCGTGTTCCGCATCCCCTTCCGTCAGTACGAGGAAGCGGCCGACGGCCAGTAAGGCGGCACACACGCCCAAACAGAAGGGGAGCCCATGGCTCCCCTTCTTGCATTCAGACGTCCGGTGCGCGGACCCTCACCCCTGATTGAGCACGGCCGTGGCGGCCGCCTTGACCGGATCCCTGGTCACGGCGTTGACATCCTTGCGGGTCTGGTTGACCTTGTCCTGCGCCTGCTTCACACCGGCACTCTGCTTGTTCAGGGCCGCATTGGTGTGCTGCCTGGTCTCTTTCAGTCCCGCCGTCTTCTTGTCCAGCACGTCCGTGGTGTGTTTCTTCACCTCGGCATTGGCCTTCTCCTTCTGCTTGCGCACCAGCTTGTCGGCATCGCAGTTGCCCTTGACCCCCAGGGTGGCGTTCATCGCCTCGTTCCTGACCGCCTTGTCGAGGTTGCACTCGGACTTGAACACGCTGGCCTGCGCACCGGCAGACAGCAGACCCAGGGAGAGGCACAAAACCCATGCACGCATCATCACTTCCTCAGTTTCAAGACAGGAAAGTCCGGCAGCATATAACCCTGGGATCCCAGTGCAAGGGCGGGGGCCGGTGATGAGCCGGATGGCGTCATATCGGCGTTTGCTCCGACACCTTTTGTCTGCGACGCCCCCTGCCGCCCTGTCACCAAAGCATCATAAAAGTGTCACGTTGTCATATTTCTGTCATGGAGCCTTGTTGTAATGCGCCCGTCCATTTTCAACGCAGAACGACCCCAAGAGGCCATATGCACAGCACCGCATCTTCCGCACCCCAGCAGATCCGTCGTCCCGGCCCCCTGTTCAACTGGCTCGCGGTGATCACGCTGATCTACCTGATCCTGGTCGCCGTTGGCGCCGTCTCCCACGGCTTCAAGGGCTTCTCCGGCGGCGCCGAGGGCGCGGCCCAGATCTTCGCCTTTGCCAACAACCCCTTCGTCGCGCTGCTGCTCGGCATCCTGGCCACCGCCCTGGTGCAATCCTCCAGCACCGTCACCTCGGTGATCGTCGGCCTGGTGGCAGGGGGCCTGCCCATGGCCATGGCCATCCCCATGGTGATGGGGGCCAACCTCGGCACCACCATCACCAACACCATCGTCTCCCTGGGGCACATCCGGGACAGAGGCGAGTTTCGCCGCGCCTTCGCCGCCGCCACCGTGCACGACTTCTTCAACCTGCTGGCGGTCTTCATCTTCCTGCCCCTGGAGCTGATGTTCGGTCTGCTGCAAAAGAGTGCGGAAGGGATTGCCAGCCTGCTGCTGGGCTCCGCCGACATGTCGATGAAGGGGATGGATTTCATGAAGCCCCTCATCTCCCCGTCCCTGGATCTCATCGACGGTGCCGTCGCCTTCCTGCCGGGCAAGGGGGGCGCCATCGCCACCATTCTCATCGGGATTCTGCTCATCCTGTTCTGCGTCACCGCCCTTGGCAAGGTGCTGCAACAGGTCATGGTGGGCCGTGCCAAGGAGCTGCTGCACAAGGCCCTGGGCCGTGGCCCGCTCACCGGCATCGCCTCCGGCACCCTGGTCACCGTGATGGTGCAGTCCTCCTCCACCACCACCAGCCTGATGATCCCCCTGGCGGGCGGCGGCGTGTTCAACACCCGTCAGCTCTACCCCTTCACCCTGGGGGCCAACATCGGCACCACCATCACCGCCCTGCTGGCCGCCACCGCCATCAGCGGTGCCGGTGCCCAGCTCGCCCTGACCATCGCCCTGGTCCACGTGCTGTTCAACCTCTTCGCCGTGGTGCTCATCTACGGGGTGCCCTTCCTGCGGGAGCTGCCCATCAAGGCCGCCGAAGCCCTGGCCCGGGTCGGCAGCGAGAACAAGCTGCTGGCGCTGGGTTACGTGGCCGGGCTCTTCTTCGCCCTGCCCGCCCTGATGATGGTGGCCGTCAAGTAAATCCGAACCGGGGGCATCATGCCCCCGGTGCCTTGCCCGTCCGGTCACATCCTCCGGCATCCCCCCTCGCCCTCCCTCCCCGGCTGGGATAAGATGCCCCTTCATTGCACTCTGATTTCAAGGAACAGGAAAACCCGATGAAATTCATTCTGATAGCCCTTCTTATCGCCGGCGCCGCCTACTACTTCTACTCCAGCAGCAACAACCGGAAGCTGGCGGAAGAGAACGTGCGCAAGGGGGCCGAGTTCCTCGCCAGCAACCAGGAAAAACCCCTGGTGACCACCACCGCCTCCGGCCTGCAGTACGAAGTGCTGACCCCGGGCACCGGCACCGTTCACCCCACCGCCACCAGCAAGGTGAAGGTGCACTACGAGGGCAAGCTGCTGGACGGCACCGTGTTCGACAGCTCCGTCGCCCGTGGCGAACCCATCGAGTTCGGCCTCAACCAGGTGATCAAGGGCTGGACCGAAGGGGTGCAACTGATGGTGGAAGGGGAGAAGACCCGCTTCTACATCCCCGCCAACCTGGCCTATGGCGATCGCGCCGCCGGCAAGATCCCGCCGGGCTCAGTCCTCATCTTCGACGTGGAGCTGCTGGGCATTCAATAAACCCGCCCGGGGCCCGCGTTGATCTTGGCGGTGGCGCTGCGGGGCATCCCGTCAGAGGCCACGTCCGACGGACCCTGATCACAACGCCGGCGCACTGCGCCGGCGTTGTCGTTTCTGCCCCGGTCTCCCTCGCCCTGATGCCAGACTATCAACCAAAAGTGAAGAGTGCTTATCCTTAAAGCCTGATTGTTAACCCATCAATAGGGGCAGATAATGACCACATCGTCAGCGGCATGTCGCCCTGGCCTCGGGTTGTCGGTGCGCCGCGCGCATCGGCACAACGCATATGGAGTCTGTCATGTCTATCGCCCCTGTCTGGTTCATCTCCCACGGCGCCCCGGATCTGGTCCTGCGCGATCAGCCCGCGACCCGGTTCCTGAAGCAACTGCGCCTCGAGGGTGCCAGAGGGCTGGTGGTGATCTCGGCCCACTGGTTCAGCCGAAGCGAGCTGCAGATCAACGTCGAGCCCAACCCGGCCCTGATGTACGACTTCTACGGCTTCCCCGAGCCCCTCTACCAGATCCGCTGGCCCGCGACGAGCCCGCAATGGTTGCAGGAAGCGGTGAGCGATCAGCTGCTGCTGGCCGGCCTGCCCGCCACCCCGGTGCGCCGCGAGCTGGATCACGGGGTCTGGTCCCCCCTCTCCCTGATGGATCCGGACAGTGAACTCCCCCTGGTGCAGATCGCCATCCCGGCCAGCTTCACCCCGGCCCAGCTGTGGCAACTGGGGGAGGCATTGCAGGGGCTGCGCGAGCAAGGGATCGGCATCCTCGCCTCCGGCGCCATCACCCACAACCTGCGTGCCCTCGGGCCGGACGGCTCGCCGGTTCCCCAGTGGGCGAGCCAGTTTGCCCGCTGGCTGGAGCAGACCATGGCAGAGGGAGACAGGGGGGCGCTGGAAGATTACCGGGCCCGGGCGCCGGGCGCGGTGGAATCCCATCCCCACGACGATCACCTGCGCCCCCTGTTTGTGGCGCTCGGCGCGGCGGGGGCCGACAGACCCCGAAAGCTGCACGACAGCTGGGATTACGGCAGCCTCTACATGGGGGCCTACCAGTTCGGTTGAGGGCGGGGCGGCCAGGCCGCCCTGCTTGCCGTGCTCTCGCCGACGCGCGTGGAGAAATAGCGGACTCGTTATAGCCATTTTCCGGTAGAATGGCCGCCATTGGATGAGGCTTGGCAGGGATGGCTGTCGCGTCGGGTGGCTAGATGAACCTATATCGAACACTGATCCTGCTCTGTCTGCTCTGCCTTCAACCTGTGCAGGCCCTGACCCTGCACAGCCGCTACGATCCCGCCCCGCTGCCTCCCCGCTGGTCGGAGGCGGAGCTCGGATGGCTGCGCCAGCAGTCCCAACTGCGGGTCGGCATCCTGCAAGAGGACTACCGCCCCTTCACCATGATCGCTCGCCAGCGCGTCGAGGGGCTCAGTGCCGACTACATCGACCTGCTGGCCCGGATGCTGGACAAACCCGTTGCCCTGAGCGCCTTCCCCGACAAGGCGCACCTGCTCCGTGCCCTGGCACGGGGGGAGATACACCTCGCCAGCCTCGGCAATCTCACCCTGGCGGACAGTGACACCCGGGCGATCCGCCTGAGCAACCCCTATTTCAGCAGCCCCCTCGTCTTCTCCGTGCCCAGACGTTATCGGGGGGCACTGCTCACACCGGGACAGCGGGTGGCCGCCGTCCGGGATCAGATAGACAGGGCGCGCTTTGGCCGCTACTACCCCACTCTCACCCTGGTGACCTATCCCTCCAACATGGAGGCGTTCGATGCGGTCTTCTTCGGCCGCGACGACATCCTGCTGGGGGATGCCCACGCCACCCACTACCTCAACAGCGAGCGCTTCGACAACCTTCGCCAGCGGGGCGAGGCCCCGCCCGAGCTGGCGCCTGCCGAGTTCCGCTTTGCCGTCCCGGCCACCGAGCCCGCCCTGCTCAGCCTGGTCAACCGGGGGCTGGCGGCCATCGACGACCGGGCGCGCAACACCCTCTTCACCCAGTGGAACGGGCCCATCCGCGACATGAACGAGCGAAGCGCCGATCTCTATGATGCCGCCGAGCGGGCCTGGATGCGGCAAGCGCCCCCCATCAGGGTGTGGCTGATGGACAACCTCTACCCCTATGGCGCCCTGGATCATGACGGCCAGCTGGTCGGCATGACGGTGGACATGCTGGACAAGATCCGCACACGCACCGGCCTCACCTTCGAGTTCGTGCGGGCAGACTCCGAGCGTCAGCTGGCAAAAGCCATGCAGTCAGGCGCCATCGACCTCATCGGCGCCATCTCCCAGCAGGTGGCCGAACACTACGGGCTGCGCACCTCGGTGCCCTACGCCACCGACAACATCTATGTGATCCTCACCCGCCAGGAGGAACAAGGGATCGACACCATCCGGCGTCTGGCGGGCAAGACGGTGGCGATGACGCACCATGTGCCCCTCGCACAGAGACTGGAGGGCAGCCGCATCACCCAGGTGGAGAGTGCCGCAGAAGCGATGGAGGTGCTCGCCCAGGGACGGGTGGATGCCGCCATCGTGCCCCTCTATTTTGCCCGCCATGCGCTGGACAATGATCCCCAGAGCCCGCTGCGCATCGCCGGCCCCGCCGATGACGAACCAATCCGGATGGGGTTTGCCAGCCTGCCCGGACAGGGGATGCTGATGGGGATCCTCGACAAGACCATCCTCGCCATCCCCCCCAACGAGCTCGCCATGATGAGTTACGAGTGGCGCAACCGCAAACTGCCGGTGCCCGGCTTCATGGATCGCCACGCCCACATCGTCTACCTGGTGTTCGTGGGGCTCCTCACCCTGGCGCTGGTGCTGCTCTATCGCAACCGCATGTTCAAGCGGATGGCCAGCGCCGAGCAGGCTTCCCGCCAGCAACTGGAGGCCCATGTCAGGTTCATCCGGGCACTGGGGGAGAGCCTGCCCCACCCCATCGTCGTGCGGGACAAGAGCGGCAAGGTGCTGCTGTGCAACAGCAAATACCTGACCCAGCTCGGCGCCGAGCCAAAGGCCATCCTGGGTCAGCCCTTCGCCCAGGGGCTGTCAGGGGTGCTCGATGCAGGCAGCATCGCCGTGCTGGAGCAGGACTTTGCCAGGGTATTGCAGGAGGGGCAGCCCATCTTTGCGGATCGCCTCTTCCATCACAGGGGAACCCAGAGCGACATCTATCACTGGATGGTGCCCTATTTCGACGGGGAGGGGGCCATCAGCGGGGTGATCGACGGCTGGATAGACATCACGGACCGCAAGCGGCTGGAAGAGGCGCTGCGCGAGGCCAAACAGCAGGCCGACAGCGCCAGCCGCGCCAAGAGCGACTTCCTCGCCACCATGAGCCACGAGATCCGCACCCCCATGAACGCCATCCTCGGCATGCTGGAGCTGGCCACCGAGGATCCCGCTCTCAGCCGTCACAGCGGCGAGCTGCTGCGCATCGCCGCCGACTCCGCCAACGGCCTGCTGGATCTGCTGGGGGACAGCCTGGATATCGCCTCCATAGAGGCGGGCCAGATGACCCTGACTCCCACCCCCTGCGATCTCGCTCCCCTGCTCTCGTCCGTCACCCGGGTCTTTGCGGGCATGGCCGAGCAGAAGGGGCTGATCTATGAGGTCAGGCTGCCCGACACCCCCATGCCAAGGGTGCTGATCGATCCCCTTCGCCTGCGCCAGATCCTCTTCAATCTCATCGGCAACGCCATCAAGTTCACCGAGCAGGGCCGGGTCGCCATCACCGCCACCCTGACCGGGGGCGAGCAGCCTCCTGTGCTGCACCTCACCATCACCGACACCGGAGCCGGCATTCCCGCGGACAAGCTGCCCCGGCTCTTCACCCCCTTCTATCGCGCCCACGGCCAGGGCCAGTTCCCCGGCAGCGGGCTGGGCCTCAATATCGCCCGCATCCTGTGCCAGATGATGGGGGGGGAGATAGCCGTTCACAGCCAGGTCGGCGAAGGCACCCGCCTCGAGATAAGGCTGCCCCTCACGCTCGCCCAGCAACCCCCCGCCCCGATCACGGCAATGCCGGCGCCCCAGCCCCACCAGGCTCAACCCCTCCCCCATCGGCTGCATATCCTGGTGGTCGATGACAATCACGCCAACCAGATCCTGCTGCGCCAGCAGCTCAAGCACCTGGGACACGACGTCAGTGTGCGCAGCAATGGCCTGGAGGCCCTGCGCGCCCTCGCCAGCCACCCCTTCGATCTGGTCATCACCGACTGCCAGATGCCGGTGATGGACGGCTTCGAGCTGACCCGCAGCCTGCGTGCCCTTGGCCATGACCTGCCCGTCTGGGGCTTCACCGCCCATGCCCAGCCTCGCGAGCGGGAGCTTTGCCTCGCCGCCGGCATGAACGACTGCCTGTTCAAGCCCATCGGCCTCGCCCGTCTGCGCGCGGCGCTGGCCACCCTGGGGCCAGCGCCCTGAGTACCGCCAGCCCTTCCTCCCGTCATGTCGCACGGGCGCGGCTGAGAGTGCGGCTGAGAGTGCGCCGGCGTTTGCCGCATAAAGGATCGCCCACAGGGACAAGAGACAACGTGGACCGGCCATGGATACAAGGCCGGTGGCGGTTCGAGACCCATAAAAAAACCGACACCAGGGTGTCGGTTTTTTTATATCGGGAGGTGCGCCCTGCCTGTCACGCCAGTCTGGCGCCGGGTGAAACGGGCGTCACGGGGAGGATCAGTAGAAGATCCGCTCCCCTCGCTCGCTCATCTTGAGCCAGACCGGCTTGGTGCTGGTCTTGCTCCAGATGCGGTGCAGGTAACTGTAGAAACGGGCGCGATCCCGGCGAAACAGCATCACCGGGAAGGCGAGCAGACCCGCCATCAGGACGAAGATGCGGCGAAGGATTATCTGAGTCAGGGAGAAGGGATGAAACATGATGTAACGCCTCACTGGTAAGACCACTGAACAAAGATTACGCCAATCATTGTAGGATTACTACACCGACAGCGCCATTTTTTGATAAAAAATGGGGCTAAAAGCCTAAAAATGAAACCGGGTTACATTCTTTAACTAAAAAACAACAAAGGTGGCAAAACGCGGCCCCTGTTCCAGAGTTAACGAGGACTGGACCAGAACGGGGGAACACAGGATGAAACTTGCAGATGCGGCGCTGCTGGGGGCATTGGGCGTGCTCGCCTGGAGCCAGTGGCAGGAGTGGCGGCTCAATCGTGACGATGCCATCGACATCCCCTATCACGGGGTCCCCACCGCCAGCCTGTGGCAATGCGGTTTGCTGATAAAGGAGATGGCCGCGCTGGCAGAACAGGGGGGCGAAGAGAGGTCCGGATCCAGGGGCGAGGCATTGGCCGAGATGGATCAGCATCTGCACAAGACGTGGCAACGGGAGGGTTGTTCACGGCTGACTGACATGCAATGAAGCATCATCCTGGGCCGCCATGGCGGATGGACAACGTCAGGGATATGGAAAACAGGGAGAAGATGGAGGCACGTTCCGGAGTCGAACCGGACTAAACGGATTTGCAATCCGCTGCATAACCGCTTTGCTAACGCGCCATGCTGACAAGGCATTGCCTTGAGAGTGATGTCCATGGTTGGTGCCATGGAATATTGGAGCGGGAAACGAGACTCGAACTCGCGACCCCGACCTTGGCAAGGTCGTGC